>PPYF01024542.1_pt1 | contig 252605 bp, 214 predicted proteins | sample 1559871 | NCBI WGS metagenome assembly PPYF01 (sample SAMN08240021, study PRJNA423297) | Human gut metagenome, whole genome shotgun sequencing project. | reverse complement strand
TGAATGGGACCTACAGGGCTCGAACCTGTGACCCTCTGCTTGTAAGGCAGATGCTCTCCCAGCTGAGCTAAGATCCCATTTCGTGTTGGCCGCTCTCGCAACCGACTTCGTTAGTATATCGTACGAGAACAGATATGTCAACACTTTTTTTGAATTTTTGTATTTTTTGTATTTGTTGTAACTATTCCAAACAAATTTCCATGCAGGACTGTCCCACACATGCTATGCAAGCAGCCGCTCTACCAGGCGCACACACTCCGCGGCATCCTTTGAATACCCATCGGCTCCGATCTCATCTGCAAAACTCTGTGTGATGCAGGCTCCTCCAATGATCACCTTGCTCTTGCAGCCTTTCTCCTTACAAAGCTCCACAACATCCTGCATACGCATCATCGTGGTAGTCATCAGCGCGGACAGCCCGATAATCGCAGCATTTTCACGAATCGCGGTATCTACGATATCTTCACACGGCACATCTTTTCCCATATCAATCACGTTGTAGCCATAATTTTTCAGCATCAGTACGACAAGATTTTTTCCGATATCATGGATATCCCCCTCTACCGTTGCAATGACAAGCGTCGGCATCTCCTGTCCGTCGTTCTTCTTCTCCAGCATCGGCTCAAGATAATCAATGGCAAGTTTCATGGTATTTGCACTGGCAATCAGCTGCGGCAGGAAATATTTTTTCTGTTCAAAAAATTCCCCGACTTTATTGATGGCTGCAATCAGCTGGTCATTGATAATCTCCTCCGGCTTTGCGCCGTCTGCAATTGCCTTTTTCACTTCATCTATAATGGTTCCTTTATTTCCTTTTAAAACCGCTGTCGTAACAGGATCTGCTTTTTCTTCCACAGATGCCGTGCCACCCGCAGCACCTTCTTTTTTCACAACAACCGTCTCATATTTTGCCTTTTCCTCTGCCAGTTTATTCATACGCTCGATGTAGCGGATGTCACTGTCCGGACGGTGCAGCAGCATGTCCGAAGCAAATGCGGCATTCATCAAAAGTTCCTGCGACGGATTGGCAATCGCCATGGTAAGCCCCCGGCAGATGGCCATGGTAAGAAATGCCGTATTGACAAAACTCCGCTCCGGCAGGCCAAACGAAATATTCGACAGACCACAGATCGTCGGAAGCTTCCTGATATCCTTACAATAAGAGATGGTATCATAACATTCTTTCGCAGCCTCTGGATTGGCTCCGATTGTGGCAACCAGCCCATCCACGACAATATCCTCGTGTGCCATTCCCAGCTCCATGGCACGGTCATATACGGTATCGATAATCTCATGCTTTTCTTTGGCATCCTTTGGCAGTCCCTCATCGGAAAGCGGAAGCAGGACAAACATAGCCCCGTACTTTTTTGCCAGCGGAAGCATATGCTCGATTTTTTCTGTCTCAAGGGAAACGGAGTTGATCAGTGCTCTTCCCGGATAGACACGCAGTGCCTCTTCCATAACATCAATATGGCTGGTATCGAGGCAAAGCGGACAATCTACCGTCGCCGCAACTTCATAGATCACCTGTTTCATCATTTCTTTTTCGTCAATGCCGTTCATTCCCATATTGATGTCAAGGATGGCTGCCCCGTTTTCCTCCTGCGCCATTGCCATCTCACGCACAAGATCCAGTTTTCCTTCGCGCAGCTGGGCCTGCAGTTTTTTCTTTCCGGTCGGATTGATCCGTTCCCCGACCACCAGGAAATTGCCATCCAGACCAACTTCTACATTTTTTCGCTCAGACGCAAGAATCCTGCGATGCGATGCAAGCGGCCTGTGAAGTTCCATCCCCCGCGTTGCATCCGAAAGTGCCTTGATATGTTTTTCTGTTGTACCGCAACATCCACCTACAATGGCTGCTCCCGCTTTTACCAGTGCCACACCTGCCCCGGCAAATTCTTCCGGTGTCATGCGGTACACCGTTTTCTTTCCCTCGAGTTCCGGGAGTCCGGCGTTTGGCTTTGCGATGAGCGGAATCGTAGCATATTCTGCCATCTTTTCCACCAGAGGTACCATCTCCATCGGACCGGTGGAACAGTTTACACCGATCGCATCCACGCCCAGAGACTGCAGTACGACCACAGCCGTCTCCGGAGGTGTTCCAAATAATGTCCGTCCGTCTTCGTTGTAGGTAAGTGTCACCATGATTGGAAGATCACAGACTTCCCGGATCGCAATCACTGCCGCACGACATTCCTGCAGACTCATCATGGTTTCTACCACAAACAGATCCACCCCTGCTTTTGCCAGCACCGATGCCTGTTCCTTGTATACGTCCACCAGTTCTTCAAACAACAGCTCTCCCATCGGAAACAGCTGCTGGCCGGTCATCGTCATGTCACCTGCAACCAGTGCCTGATCGCCCACCGCCTGCCGGGAAAGTGCTACCAGCTGCGTGTTGATTTCTTCCAGCCTCTCCTGCAGACCATATTCTTCCAGTTTGATCCGGTTTCCGGTAAACGTGGAGGCATATACGATATGGCTGCCGGCTTCTACATACCGCCTCTGCAGATCGAGCAGTACCTGCGGATTTTCCAGCACCCAGCTTTCCGGACACACTCCAATCGGCATACCTGCCTCCATCAGATTCGTTCCCGTTGCACCATCTAAAATAACCGGACCATGTTCCCTGATAAATCCGGCAAATTCTGTCTTTGTCATTTTGCATTCCTCACTTGCAGTTTCGTTTCGTTCTATTTATAATAATACCGCAGATTATTTCTACGTCATGCGTAACAATATCATACCTTATCACAGAAAAAAAAGAAAGTGAGAATCTATCATGAAAGACATAAAATTAGTTGCACTGGATCTCGACGGTACGCTGTTTGACAACAGCAGCCACATCAGTGAACGCAATCTTACGGCAATCCGCAGCATTACAGACAAAGGCATCCATGTCGTAATCTCCACCGGCCGCCCATTTGAGGGAATCCCGTTTGACCAGATCAAAGGCACCGGGATCAACTATGCCATCACCGCAAACGGCAGCGGAATCTATGAGATTTCCACCGGAAAATGCCTGTATGAAAATGCCATGGATGAAGAGCTGGTCACCCCGATTTTAAACTTCCTTCTCACACGTGATATCCATATGGATGCATTTATCGGCGGAAAAGGCTACACCCCGGTCCAATGCGTAGAAACAGCACAAAAACTGACCGTGCCTTCTTCGATCAAAAACTATATTATCACCACACGCACACGGCTGGACAATATCCTGCAGTTTATCCATGAAAATCAGTTAAAGGTCCAGAAAATGACTCTGAATTTCTATCCAGCAGCCGATGGAACACTCATTGACCGCGAAACCGTCCGCAAATTTCTCGTATCCAATCCGTCAATTACTACCGTCTGCGGCGGATACAACAACCTGGAATTCACGCGTGCAGATGCAAACAAGGGCGTTGGCTTACGAAAACTTGCCGAAATTCTCGGTGTCAATCCGGATGCCACCATGGCAATCGGTGACACCGAAAATGATCTTGCCATCATTGAGGCTGCCGGTATCGGTGTGGCAATGGGAAATGCCACTGATGCCGTCAAAGCCCGGGCAGATTACGTCACCACAACAAATACCAAGGACGGGGTGGCAGCGGCCATCGAACATTTTATCCTGTAATTTCACTCACCGCGCAACAACCCGATATTTTTCTTTAAAGATGCAATGACTGCATCAACCTGCCGGCGGTCGGTCTCCCTTCCCATGGTAAAACGTACACTGCCCGGTGCATAATTTTTTGGTACGTGTATGGCTTCAATCACATGGGAGATCCGTGTCTGTCCGGTATTGCACGCAGATCCTGCGGAAGCACAGATTCCGTCTTCTTCGAGAAGCACCAGAAGGGATGTCGCATCAATCCCCTCAAAACTGAAATTCACATTTCCCGGCAGGCGCTTATGCGGATGCCCATTTAACCTTCCCTGCGGAATCTCCCGTAATACCCGTTCCACAAAATAATTACGCAGACGCACAATCCGCGGACGCACGACCTGCATCTCTTCCACTGCAATTTCAAGTGCCTTTGCCATCCCCACAATTCCTGCCACATTCTCGGTTCCTGCCCGTTTGCCGTTTTCCTGACTGCCTCCGTGAATATACGACGGCAGATCCCGGTCTTTTCTCACAAACAAAAAGCCAACCCCTTTCGGACCGTGGAATTTATGTGCACTTGCACTCAGATAATCCACCGGAAGCTGGTTCATGGAAAGCGGAATCTGCCCGATGGCCTGCACCGCATCGGTGTGAAATAATGTTCCCGTCCCCCGCAGCATGGATGCAACCGCATCCAGCGGTTCGATCGTTCCAATCTCGTTATTTCCCGTCATAACGGAAACCAATGTGGTATCTTCCCGCAATACCTCCCGCAACTGTGCCAGATCAATCACTCCGTATGCATCGACATCCAGATAAGTCAGTTCATATCCCAGTTTCTCCAGATATTCACATGAGCGCAGCACCGCATGATGTTCGATTTTGCTTGTGATCACATGTTTCCCTTTTTCCTTTTTCTCCGCCGCCACATTTTTGATTACCCAGTTATCCGATTCGCTCCCACCGGATGTAAAAAAAATCTCCTCCGGCTTTGCCTTAATCAGCATGGCAATCTGTTCTCTTGCCCCTTCTAATGCCTCCCGTGTGCGGCGCCCCATTTCGTAAGATGTGGAGGCGTTTCCATATTCTTCCATGAGATACGGCTCCATAGCCTTGCGCACCTGCGGAAGCATTTCGGTTGTGGCCGCATGATCCATATAGATTTTACAGCTCATATTCTGCACCATCCCCTCATACAATAGTTATCAAGTTTTCCATTTGGAGTTTCCATTGAACATTTCCCGATTCCTAAAAAATCCTCTGATTACCGGCACCCTTCTGATGACGGCTTCCGGTATTGCCAGCCGTATCATCGGCTTCTTCTATAGGATATTCCTGGCACAGACAATTGGTGCAGAAGCGCTCGGAATCTATCAGCTGATTGCACCCGTTTTTGCAATGTGTTTCGCCCTGACTGCCTCCTCCATCCAGACATCCATTTCCAAATTTGTCGGCGATGCCTGCGGCAAAAACGCAGGAACATCGCAGGGAGAAATAACTGCACGCGGATATCTGCTGCTCGGTCTGGTCATCTCCTGCACAGCCTCTGTAATCGTCGGTATTTTTCTTTACACACAGGCAGACTGGATCGCCCTGCATTTTCTCGGAGAGCTCCGCTGCGCTCCCCTCCTTTCGCTCCTTAGCTTTTCCATGCTTCCCTGCTGCATCCACGCCTGTATCAACGGTTATTACTATGGAAAAAAGCGGGCAGGAATTCCCTCGTTCTGTCAGCTGGTGGAACAGCTTGCACGCGTGGGAAGTGTATGGCTGATCTATCAGTACACGCTGGAAAAAGGCATGGAGCTGACGGCGTTCCACGCGGTTGCCGGTCTTGTGGCCGGGGAATGTTCCGGTCTTATCACCAGTCTGATTGCCATGTCTTTGGAAAAACGGCTTCCCGGACACTCCTACCACACCCTTTCCGGTCAGTGGAAAACGATGGGCAAACTGTTTGCTTCCATGGCGGTTCCGCTTACCATCAACCGGGTGACGACAGCTCTTTTCAACAGCCTGGAGAATCTTCTGATCCCGCAAAAACTTCAGGCATTTGGTTACAGTGCTTCGGATGCCCTGAGTATTTTTGGTATCCTGACCGGTATGACCATGTCCATCATTCTGTTTCCCAGTGTACTGACCAATTCCTTTTCCGTCCTTTTACTTCCGGCTGTCTCGGAAGCCCACAGTGCACACAACCACGCACAGATTGCGCGAACGATAAAAAAAGCAATCCTGTACGGACTGCTTCTTGGCTTTGTTTTTACGATTCTGTTTCTGGTTTTCGGTGACCGGATGGGCGAAGTTCTGTTTCACAATACGCTGGCCGGCAATTTTATCTGCCAGCTCTCCTGGCTGTGTCCCCTGCTGTATGTCACCAGTCTGCTAAACAGTATTCTACATGGACTCGGCAATGCCCGGCAGGTTTTGTTTGTCACACTGCTGGCATGCATGATCAGGATCTGCATGATTCTGTTTCTCGTCCCACAGTACGGAATCGATGCATATCTGTGGGGGATGCTGCTGTCCTATGTATTTGCTGCGATTGCAGACATTCTTTTGCTTATGCCTTATTCCCGTGCCTGATGATTCCTCACTTTTTGATCTCCCTCAGGCAGAAAAAACGCCGGTTTCCACAGATCACTCTGCCGGAACCGGCGTTTCTTTATCAAGACTTTTCTATTATAAGGTGCGATTATACACGGGACAGATACTCACCTGTTCTGGTATCAATCTTGATCTTGTCTCCCTGCTCTACGAACAGAGGAACGTTTACGTTTGCACCTGTCTCAACAGTAGCAGGCTTGGTAGCACCTGTAGCGGTATCTCCCTTGAATCCCGGCTCTGTCTCTGTAATCTCAAGCTCTACGAAAAGAGGTGGCTCTACTGCAAATACATTGCCCTTGTGAGAACAGATCTTAACCATCTCGTTCTCCTTAACAAACTTCAGTGCATCACCGACACTGTCCTTTGTCAGGTCAATCTGGTCATAAGTCTCTACATCCATGAAATGATAGAAATCATCATCGGAATACAGATACTGCATGTCCTTACGATCAATGTGAGCAGTCGGACACTTCTCTGTCGGACGGAATGTCTTTTCTACTACACCACCACTGACGATATTTTTTAATTTTGTTCTAACGAATGCTGCACCCTTACCTGGCTTTACATGCTGAAATTCGATAATCTGATAAATGTTACCTTCAAGTTCGATGGTAACACCATTTCTGAAATCTCCTGCTGAAATCATTCGATCTTCCTCCTTAAATTACGAGTATAAAGTCTCTCGACTTACAATTTTACTATAAAATGGAATACTTTTCAAGTATTTTATTTGTTCCGTTTTTCGATGTCCGCAAGCATAGCCACGCGTGTCGCATGACGTCCACCAAGAAATTCCGCATTCAGATAAGCCTTCACAATATCCTTTGCCAGCTCCACTCCGACAATTCTTGCACCAAACGCGATGATATTTGCATCGTTGTGCTCTTTTACCAGATGTGCGGTTGTCACATCTGAACATACGGCTGCACGCACACCGTTTACTTTATTGGCTGCAATAGAGATTCCGACACCTGTTCCGCAAATTAACACGGCACAGTCTACTTCTTTGTCCGCCACCGCACGTCCTACTTTTTCTCCAATCTCCGGATAATTACAGCTTTCTGCTGTATCAACTCCATAATTTACAACCTCATGTCCCATGCTCTCAATAAATTCTTTGATCTGCATTTTCAGTTCTACTGCTGCATGATCATTTCCAATCCCGACTTTCATCACAACTCTCCTTTTCGTTTTTTGCACTTCTTTTATCTTACTGCTTCAACGAACTTTCGTCAAATAGAAAACGACCGGCTGTGTACGGTCACGCATAGAAAATTCTGCAAAAAGAAAATTTATCCTACAAAATGGATGAATCCTCCTTTTTTGCAGCAGATGGGTACTTTGGTTTTACGATTTTACGGTGCAAACGGTAACATAAAAGCACAATCGCCTCCAGCCGGCGCTTTAACACGATCTGGATTTCTTCTTTCGGGTGGATCGGTTTTACAAGAATCGTGCGGATTCCTGCCAGATTTGCCCCACACACATCCGTAAAAATCTGATCTCCCACAAAAATAGTATTTGATGTGTCCGTGCCCAGTACCTCCATTGCCTTGCGATACCCTGCCGGTTTGGGTTTCCCTGCCTTGTAAATATAATTGACGTGCACTGCATCGTTGAACATTTTCACCCGTGGCTCCTTATTATTCGACAGGAGCATGCAATGAAACCCAAGTTCCTTTAAATGGGTAAACAAAGAAATCGCCCGCTCATCCGCAGGCGCTCCATGTGGTACGAGGGTGTTATCAATATCAAATATAATTCCCCGGTATCCTTCTTTATATAATTGATCAAAATCTATGCTGTAAGTGGAATCCAGATATTCATCCGGATATAGAAATGCGCACATAGGTCTCTCCTTTGTGTGTTATGTACTAAAGGGAAAAATTCTCTCCGGAACGCAAAGCAGAAATCCCGGTATCCAACGGGGTCTTCTTCACTCCGGTATCCTGCGTTCCCACAAAATACTGATACTGCTGCAACACCTGATCCTTTTCCATATCGGAAATTGCTTTCTGCATATCCAGACCTGCCAGATCACTGTCTGCACCCTTCAGTTCATACGTTTCATCCGGCTGGTACTCCTTTGCATAATCAAATGCATTGTACGTCTGCGGACACTTCGTCTGTGTCTGTCCCTGCGGCTGACTGCCACCGGAAAGTTTCTCATCCCCAGAGGCATTCTGCACTGCCGCAATCTGTTGGCTTCTAAGCGCAACAGCCTTTATGGAATTGTACTCATAAAAGCCCTCATACGGGCGCATTCCTGAAATATTCATAAGCACCTCTGGTTACAAATTCATCCGAGCATTTTTTTCAGCTCATTCATAAATGTGTTTACATCTTTGAATTCACGGTATACCGATGCGAAACGCACGTAGGCAACCGGATCCAACTCCTTTAACTTATCCATGAGAATTTCACCGATCAAAGCACTCGGTATCTCTTTTTCTTCACGGTTAAAAATCTCGATTTCTACATCATCCACAAGCTTTGAGATCTGTTCTGCAGAAATTGGCCGCTTGTGACATGCAAGCAATACGCCTTTTTCGATTTTTGTCCGGTTGTACTGCTCACGATTGTTATCTTTTTTTATAATGATCAGGGGAATGGTTTCCACCTTTTCATAGGTTGTAAAACGCTTTCCGCAATCATCGCAAAGTCTTCTTCTGCGAATCGAATTATTGTCATCCGCAGGACGCGAATCAATCACTCTTGTATTTTCACTGCTGCAATACGGACATTTCATAGGATTTCTCCTCCTGCATCCAATCCCAATCCGGAAATATATGACTATTTCTATAATACACAATTTCCCTGTTTTCTGTCAATCTGCAAATTTTTATCCTTTTATCCGGTGTTTCATTTCTTTTTCATCAAACTCTACGAGTATTATATCGGGTCCTATCCGGATAACTTTAGCCCATGGAATAAAAAATTCGCTGTCCCTGCAAAAACAGCCCAGATATTTTCCTGGTCCGGGAACGATCAGTGCCAGAATTCTCCCACATTCCTTGTCAATGTCCAGATCCCGGACGCTGCCAAGGCAGCGGCAGTCTTTTACATTGACTACTTCTTTTTCACATAAATCAGAAAAACGCACAGAACACTCCTGCTTTTCTTTCTTGGAATATTCTATGCGTCTTAACTGTATTTTATGTTTATGCACGCTGCTTCATTTCAGAGATTGCCGCCTTTAGCTGTGCACGGTCCGGTAGTCCTTCATTGTCTCCTCTGTGCTGCACCTGCAATGCCCCGATGGCATTTGCCCTTGTTGCACATTCTTCAATGGAACACTTTTCCAGCAATCCGCTTAAAAAGCCAACCGCAAAACCATCTCCGGCCCCGACAGTATCCACCACATGGTCTACCAGAAATTCTGGAACCATGATCTGCCTGAATTCTCCTGTTTTAAGCCTCTCCGATGCAAATGCACCGTTTTTGCCGTCTTTAATTATAACAAGCCTGACTCCGCGCATATGGTAAAAAGCTGCTGCCTGCTCCTTTTCCATCGTCCCTGTCAGTATTTTACATTCTCCGATTCCCGGAAAAACCACATCCGCATATGCTGCCAGATCATTCAGAACATTTACCATCGTTTCATGATTTTCCCAGAGCGCCGGCCGCAGATTCGGATCAAATGTCAGCGGTATATGTCGTTCCCTCGCGCGCTCCATCAAGCGGAAGGTTGCTGCTCTCGCAAGATGTGACAATGCAGGAGGAATTCCTGTAATATGAATCAGTTCCACCTCTTCAAGGTCTATGGCATCTATTTCGTTTACCGAAATGTGTGCCGCTGCAGAACCTTTCCGGTAATACGGGGCATACGGATCACTTCCATCCTCCACACGTTCCTTTAACTGGATTCCCGTACGGAAAACGTCATCATAAGAAATCATTTCTGTACCAATGTTTTGTCTTATCAGTTCTTCCGCAATATAATGTCCAAACGGATCATCCCCCAGACGGGTCAAATATTCTACAGAATGTCCCAGACGGGTCAGTCCGATTGCAACATTAACTTCCGCCCCGGAAAGACTTCTTGTAAAATGCTCACAATTTTTCAATGGTCCACTTTCTTCTGCAATCAGAAGTGCCATCGGCTCTCCAAATAATAACGTCTTTTTCATATGCACCATCCTCTATGTAAAACAGAAATAGCGTTTGGTATTATTATAAGAAATATCCTGTACAATCTGTCCCAGAATTTTCTCATCCATCGGATACTCTCCGTTTTCTACCCAGCCTCCAATGAGGTTGCACATAATTCTACGGAAATATTCATGTCTTGGATAGGAAACAAAACTTCTGGAATCGGTTAGCATACCGATAAAGTTTCCAAGCAGTCCCTGATTTGCCAGACCCGTCATCTGCTCAACCATTCCCTGCCGGTTATCGTTAAACCACCACGCACTTCCCTGCTGGATATATCCCGGCTCCTCCCCGTTTTGGAAACAGCCAATCACAGAACCGATTGCCGTATTGTCTATCGGATTTAAACTGTAAAGCACCGTTTTCGGCAAAGCATCCTCTTCCTGTAAAGCATTCAGCAGATCCGCCAGCTGGGCAGACGGTGTATAACTGTCAATGCAGTCACCTCCGGCATTCGGTCCGTAGGAACGCAGCAGTTTCTGATTATTGTCACGCTTTACACCGTAATGCAACTGCATTACCCATCCCATCTTTTTGTACTCTTTTCCGATAGAAAGAAGAAATGCCGTTTTGTATTTCAAATCCTCTTCATAGGAAAGTTCCTGTCCCTTTAACGCCTTTGCAAAAATATCTTCCACTTTTTCCTCAGATGCCGGTACATACATGGCATAATCCAGACTATGGTCACTTGCACGGCATCCCATGGCATCGAAAAATGCCAGCCGGTTATTTAACGCTTTTTTCAGATCTGCAAAACTGTCAATCCGTTCTCCCGCAGCCGCGGAAAGACGTTTGATATATGCAGAAAATCCTTTATCCCTGATTTTCATGGCTACTTCCGGACGCCATGCCGGAAGAACCTGTACCGTAAAAGTTTTGTCCTCCCGCAGTTTCTGATGCCACTCAAGGGAATCCGCTGGGTCATCGGTCGTACAAAGGTGCGTCACATGCGCTTTTTCTATCATGCCACGGGCAGACATATCCGGCTGCTGCAATTTGGCATTGCAAAGCTGCCATACTTCCTCTGCTGTATCTCCGTTTAAAACACCATAATAGTCAAAATAACGCTGTAATTCCAGATGACTCCACTGATACAGAGGATTTCCGACAGCCCTCGGAAGTGTCTCAGCCCATTTCTGGAATTTTTCCCGATCCGGTGCATCGCCTGTGATATACTTCTCGTCAACTCCGTTTGCGCGCATCAGTCTCCATTTGTAGTGGTCTCCGCCGAGCCATACCTGTGTGATATTGTCAAATCTGATATCCTCTGCAATTTCCTTCGCCTCGATATGGCAGTGATAATCTATCACCGGCATTGGTTCTGCGTAGGTATGAAACAGTTTTTTTGCTGTTTCCGTCTCCAGAAGAAAATCTTTATCCATAAACTGTTTCATCATTAATTCCTTTCTGTGCCTCGCACCTCAGCTGCCAGTGCAACAGCCTGCTTTGTTTTTTTCCGGATTGTGTCAAAATCACCGGATGCAATGAGTGCCCCTTTTACCATCCAGCTTCCACCACAGGCTATTATGCAGTCATTTTCCAGATAACTTTTCACATTCTGTGGATTAATCCCGCCGGTCGGCATAAATTTCATTCCCACATAAGGTGCTGCCAGTGCCTTGATTGCTACAATTCCACCGGAAGTCTCTGCCGGAAAAAATTTCACAACGGAAAGCCCGCGCTTTGCCGCCTGTGCAACCTCAGAAGCTGTTGCACATCCCGGAAATACAGGGATGTTTTTCTGCAGGCAGTAATCTACGATTTCCGGATCAAATCCGGGACTTACAATAAATTTTGCTCCGGCTTCGACCGCCTCGTCAACCTGTCCGGTTGTAAGAACCGTTCCGGCTCCTACAACCATATCCGGATATTCCGTTGTCATAATACGGATTGCATCTTTCGCAGCCTTCGTACGGAATGTCACCTCCGCGCACGGCAGTCCCCCCTCACAAAGCGCTTTTGCAAGCGGCAGGGCATCTTTTTTGTCATCCAGTACTACTACGGGAACTATTGCAAGTTTATGAATCTGTTCTGCTACTGTCATATTAATTTTCCTCCACATATTTCTGTAATGTTTTGCGTACGGCACCCTCTCCTTCGATCAGTTCTTTAAAACAGCTGCATACCGGATGAAGTAATCCTGCTTTTGCAAGATTTACGCCAAAAATTTTCTCATTTGCAAGAATCGGAAGAATCTTTTTCTCCGCTTCTGCATCCTTCCATGCCACATCCTTTACATAGGGACAAAGTTCTTCCAGCATTGGGTCCGGACTTAATGTAAACGCTTTTCCATTATCATCAACTGCCATCAGATACCGCAGCCAGCCTGCAAATACCAGAGGAATTAATTTTAACTTTTGGGCTGCGTGTGCATCTTTTTTCATATATGCCTTGATGGTTTCTCCGAAACGAATGGCCAGTTTCTGGGATGTATCCGTTGCAATACGCTGAGGAGTATCCGGCATAAACGGATTCGGAAGTCGTACCTCAAGGACTGTACGAAGAAACTCCTCCGGATTTAAAATACCCGGATTAACCACAACCGGAAGTCCTTCTGTGTACCCAATGATTTCTACCATTTTTTTCAGATCCGGATCTTTCATTTCATCCGAAATTTTTTCATATCCAAGCAGGCAGCCAAAAATTGCAAGGGCTGTGTGAAGCGGGTTCAGACAGGTACACACTTTCATTTTTTCTACCTTATCTACGGTTTCGCGATCCGTGAACATGAACCCTGCGACCTCTAATTTTTCTCTTCCGTTCGGGAAACAATCCTCAATTACAAGATACTGGGTTTCTTCCGCATTGACATACGGTGCCACATAAGTATGCTTTCCGGTAATCACCGAGTCCAGTTCTTCAACCCCGTCTGCACGCAATGTTTCTTCTACCTGTGCATCCGGGCGTGGGGTAATCTTGTCGATCATGCTCCAGGTGAAAGAAACTTTATCAGAATGAATATACGTTTCAAATCCGGCATCTGCCACACCATTTTTTCCCCACTCTTTTGCAAATGTATCAATCGCTGCATATAATTTGTCACCATTGTGGGAACAGTTGTCCGTACTTACCATGGCAATCGGCTTTTCCCCTGCCCTGTAACGGGCATATAAGAGAGCTGCCACCTTTCCCATATAGCTTTTCGGCTGTTTGGGTTCGTTTACAAAATCCTCTGCCACATCCGGCATTGTTTCACCTTTTCCGTTAACCAGACTGTATCCCTTTTCTGTAATGGTAAAGGTTGCCATCTGCAGGGAATCTGCCGCAAAAATTCCTTCCAGTCTGCTGTATGCACTTTCGTTCGAAGAATCAAGAGGGAGTGCTTCTGCCACAGAAGCTACCACTTCTTTTTCAATGGTTCCGTCCGATTTTAATGTCGCTACAATCCCAAGATTTTCATGCGGTACATACATCTTATCTATGATTTCATAATCAAATCCTTCCGCCACCACAAGTCCCCGGTCTAAGACTCCCTGATTGAGCAGATGCTGTACCACACGTGCATGAAATGCACGGAATAAATTTCCGGCTCCGAAATGAATCCAGAATGGATGTTCTTTCGTTTTTTCTATCATATCTTCCACGGAGTACTCCGGAAGTCTGTATCCTTTATTTTCCCATTCCTGTTTATTGGAAATTCCCTGTTTCGTAAGTTTCATATTCTCGTTCCCTTCCACACAAAATTTATTTTATGTTTATCTTCTCTTTTCCTGTTTATCAATTGCTTCCCACAGACCATTGAGGTAAGCGGCTCCAAGCGCACGGTCATACAAACCGTATCCCGGCATGGCAACCTCCCCCCAGATCATTCTTCCGTGATCCGGACGGATCGGGCCGTCAAAACCAATTTCATACAATGCTTTCATAATCTCGTACATATCAAAGCTTCCATCTGCGGATAAATGCGCAGCCTCCTCAAAATCCATAGGAGAATTAAACTTCAGATTACGCACATGGGCAAAATGAATTCTTCCCTTCAGTGAACGGATCATATCCGGAAGGTCATTCTCCCGGTTGGTTCCATAGGAACCGGAACAAAATGTCACACCATTATGAGGATTGTCTACCATATGCATCATGCGCAGAATATTTTCTTTGTTGATGATAATGCGTGGAAGACCAAATACGCTCCATGCCGGATCATCCGGATGAATAGCCATGTTGATATCATATTTGTCGCACACCGGCATAATACGCTCCAGAAAATATTTCAGGTTTTCAAATAATTTTTCATCGTCAATATCTTTGTACATGGCAAACAGTTCTTTGATATGAGCCATGCGCTCCGGCTCCCAGCCCGGCATAATGCTGCCGTTGGTATCCCCTGCAATAGAATCAAACATTTTTTCCGGATCCAGTGCATCAACTGCCGCCTGATTATATGCCAGTACCGTAGATCCATCCGGACGCTTTCTTGCAAGTTCCGTTCTCGTCCAGTCAAATACCGGCATAAAGTTATAACAGACAAGATGAATATCTTCTTTTCCAAGATTTTCCAGTGTTTCAATATAGTTATCAATGTAGTGTTCTCTCTCCGGAACTCCTGTTTTGATTGCATCATGCACATTGACACTTTCAATGCCTGACACATGAAGTCCTGCTGCCTCTACTTCCTCTTTCATGGCACGAATGCGTTCCCTGCTCCATACTTCTCCCGGTTTTGTATCATATAATGTAGTAATTACACCTTTTACTCCCGGAATCTGCCGGATCTGATCCAGTGTTACAGTATCGAATTCTGATCCATACCAGCGTAATGCCATTTCCATTTTTATGTCCCTCCATACGGTTTTCTTGTTGTAAATATTTTAACTTTTCCACCCCGAAAACGGTAGTGGATGGATTGTTTCTTATATTGCAAAAGTTGCGATTTTATTCTATAATAAAATACTAACTGTTACGATATGGGAGGCTTATAATGAAGAAAAAATTGCAGACGGAATTCAGTACCAGACAGTACATGATTTCCAAAGATTTTGAAATTTATTATTACAGTGACCAGGGGCTGAAAAAAGTTGACAGCCACACACATGATTACTATGAATTTTATTTTTTTCTGGAAGGAAATGTAGAAATCGAGATTGAAGACAGGTGCTATCCTCTTCACTATGGAGACGTGGTTGTTCTCCCTCCCGGTATTCCGCACCGCGCAATTATCAACAGCCCCGGAACACCTTACCGCCGTTTTGTTTTCTGGATCAGCAAAAGCTATATGCATTTCTTTTTACAGCAATCCGACCGTTATGGATATCTTTTACAGCAGGCCGAAAAAAAACATTATCTTATGTCCAATGACCGGATCGATGCAAACAGTATCCATGCACTGATTATTGCACTGATTGAAGAACTGCATTCCGACCACTATGCCAGGGAAGAACAGATTTCTTTGTATGTCCAGCAGCTTCTGCTGCATCTGAACCGGCAGCTGTATGCCCAGAAACACCGGCAGCGCACAAAAAAAGAAAGCAGTCTGTATCAGAACCTGCTTTCTTTTATTGAAGATCATCTGGAAGAAGACCTCTCTTTAGAAGCGATTGCTTCCCATTTTTTTGTCAGTAAATATCACATTTCCCATGTGTTCAAGGAAAATACCGGGATTTCTCTTCACCAGTATGTTCTTAAAAAAAGGCTTGCTGTCTGTAAAAATGCGATGCTGTCGGATTCCTGTGTTACATCCTTTTATGAATCCTATGGTTTTCAGGACTATTCTGCATTTTACCGCGCCTTTAAAAAAGAATTCGGGATTTCTCCCAAAGAGTTTAAGAACGGGATTTCTCCCGTTCATAAACATTAACCCTTAATACCATCCATTGCGATACCATCTACCAGATATCTCTGGAAGATAATAAAGAAAATGATGGTCGGCAGCAATGATAACACAGACTTTGCAAAAAGTCCGCCGTAATTGTTATAAGTACTTGGATCAAGGAACAGAACCAATGCCATGACAGCGGCAGTCTCCAAGATGATCCTATACGCTTTCCTTCATGATTATTCCTACTACCACATTATAATATATAAGCTGTACCACTTCTGCGGCACAGCTTATAAAAAGGGAAGATTTAAGTTTTATTCTTTTACGCCACCAAGCGTAAGTCCTGTTACGAAATACTTCTGTAAGAATGGATAAATACAGATGATCGGCAGCATCGTAATAATCGTTGCAGCTGCACGAACCGATGTCGGTGTAACCGTTCCCACTGCATTCTTCATTGCCTCGACATTACTGCTCGTATTTGTTACGGATGACAGTAGTTTCATCAACTCATACTGTAATGTTGTCAGTTTACCGTTCATACGGTTATATAACATTGCATCAAACCATGAATTCCACTGACCAACTGCAACAAACAATGCAACAGTTGCATATACCGGCTTACAGAGCGGTGAATAGATTTTCAGGAAAATCGTCGTATACCCAGCACCGTCGAGCTGTGCCGACTCCTCTAAACTGTCCGGGATACCGTTCATATAAGTACGGATAACCAGCATGTTAAACGCACTGACCATTCCAGGGATAACATATACCCAGAAGCTGTTGGTAAGTCCCAGTCCCTTGTACAACAGGAATGTCGGGATCAGACCTCCGTTTACATACATGGTGATAACCCAGAATAAAGAGAGCTGCTTTTTAAACATAAATCTTTTTCTGCTGACGATAAATGCTAGGATTGCATTGGAGATCAGCGCAAGAACTGTTCCGATCACAGTTCTTGCAACCGTAACATAAGCACCTGTGATCAGGTTGTCTTTCTGAAGTACCGTAATGTAGTTCTTCCATGTAAATTTTCTCGGTAACAGATAGATACCTCCACGAAGGGAATCTGTACCGTCATTTAATGATATTGCTAATGTATTTAACACAGGATACAGTGTAATGATTACAAACAGGATCATAATGATCATATTGACAATCGGAAAAATCTGCACCTTTTTTTTCGCTTTTTTTGCTGCCATTGTATAACCTCCTTAGAACAATTGTTCTTCACCATTACGCTTTGCAATCTGGTTTGCAATCACGATCAGAATAATACTTACGAAACTCTTGAAGATACCGGCTGCGGTTCCGATTGCGAAATCGCCCTGACTAATTCCCCATTTCAATACGTAAATATCAATTGTCTGTGATACTTTCTGAACCAGACCGTTTCCTAACAAATACTGAACTTCAAAACCGGCGTTCAGTACATTACCTACATTCATCAACAGAAGAATGATAATGGTTGGTTTAATACCCGGAAGTGTAACATGCTTGATTTTTTCCCATCTGCCTGCACCGTCGATAGCTGCAGCTTCGTAAAGTGATGGATCGATCGAAGTAATTGCCGCCAGATAAATGATTGCATTCCATCCTGTTTCTTTCCAGACATTGGAAAATGCAACGATCGGCCAGAAATAACCCGGATGAGCAAAGAAATTGATCGGCTGCGAGATAATATTTAAATTAAGTAATAATTCGTTCACAATTCCGCCACCGGATAACATATCGTGTAAGATACCGGTTACAATGATCCATGAAAGGAAATGCGGAAGATAGGAAATTGTCTGAACGACTTTTTTACCGCCTTTGGTTTTAATTTCATTTAATAAAATTGCAAAAACAATTGCTGTAACAAATGTTACCACCAGATTGATAACACCCATTGCCAACGTATTTCTGATTACCCGGATAAAAGTCATATCCGAGAATAATGTCCGGAATTTATCCAATCCTACAAATTCCGAATGAAAGATACCAAGTCTCGGTTTATAGTTTTGAAACGCCATAGCCCAGCCTGCAAGTGGGAGGTAATAGAAAACCACGCCATACGCTACCATAATTGCCGACCAGAACAATAATACTTTCTGTCTTTTAATCTCTTTCCAGGTAATTTTCGTCTTCGGTTCTTTCACTTTCTGTTTGGATTTTGTTCTCTCTATAGACATGACCTCACTCCTTTTTTAAACGGGCAGATGGAGTTTTCACAACATCTGCCCATCTAAAGCCTCATTCTCTATGTATTATTTGTATTTCGCTGCGTCTGCAACTCGCTTATCAAGCTCTGTCTGCAACTCGCTAAGGAAAGCGTCCGGATTGCATGCTTTGTATGCATCCATATAAGTTTTCCATGCACTGTCAAAGTCTTTTGCCATTACAACCTGCGGAAGCTGCTCATGCTTAACTTCGCCAATCTTGGTCCATGCCATTCCACCCTCTGTGTCTGTTGTAAAGTTGTTTGAGAATGACCACATCGGATACCATGGACCAGGTGCCTCGTTTGTTCCAAGCATCTCAACGTATGTTTCAACACCATATGCCTGGAATGCTTTCTTGACATCATCATTTAATCCGTCAAAGAATTCTTCTGCCTGTCCACTCGGCTTTGTTGCATTCAGACCGTCATCACAGGTTCCGTCATACTGTGGAAAATAGGAATAAGAACATACGTGAGACGCCTTATAATCTGTCTCTGCAGCCTTTGCTCTCTGCTCCTTGGTTCTATAGAAAAGTCCATCGTCGCCAACCTGATAATCTTCACCTTCAACGCCCCAGAAACGAAGGTTGTGAATTTCCTCTGAAAGAAGATCATCTACAAACTGTAAAGCTGCTTCCACATCATCACAATCCTTTGTGATTGCAAGTCCATCACCGGAATTTAAAACTCCGCCGGAGTTGTGCCACTGGTTCTTACGTCCATCAATCGTTACAGGTACCGGAATGTAATCGCATCCCTGTGCATCCAGTCCTGCAGACTTAATTGCATCACCTGCTGTGTAGGCGAAATCCCACCACTGGTCGATCATACCAAGTACACGTCCGGAAGAAAGCTTTGCAATGTACTCATCATAAGTCTGTGTGAATGACTCAGGATCAACAATACCCTTCTGATATTCCTCGTTCAACTTCTTGAAGTACTTTACAGCAGTATCAGATGTATTATAATCCATTACCTTTAATGTATCCGGATCAACCATACATGAACCATCATTTGGATAACCATCTAAGAACTGTGGAGCATTCTCAAGACAGAAATATCTCCAATCCTCGCAAAGGATGGTATATGGAATATTCTCCGTTCCATCTTCCATGGTAGGATTTGCTGCATTATAATCTTCAATCAGTTTGAAATAATCATCCATCGTCTTGATTTCCGGATAATTAGCCCACTCAAGAACTCTTGCCTGAATCCAGAATGCCTCATCGTTATGTGTACAGGTTTTCTCTTCTCCCTTAATATTGGAGAACTGTGGAATCCAGTAAATATGTCCGTCATCCTGACGAAGCTGATCCCATTCCTGCTCGGTGAAAAAGTTCTTGATATTCGGATATTTGTCAATGTAATCATCTAATGCTACCAATGCACCTGCATCATATAACTGCGGCATACCGTTTCCGCCATCGATGAAATCCGGATATTCATCACCGGCTACCAGCGTTCCGACTGCTTCTTCTGCCGTCTGTCCTGTCAGCCAGGTTTCTTTTACCTTTACGCCGGTCTTCTCAGCGATGATCTGCTGAATTTCGTTATCATCGTTGATCTCTGACCCCGGAACAGCAAAGAAAGCTGTAAACTCTTTAATATCCCCATCATTTGTTGCTTTTCCCCCCTGTGTGGAAGAATTGTTGCTGCCGCCATTATTTCCGCAACCGGCGAACATGGTTGCTGCCATCGCTACTACGAGCAAGGCACTTAGCATTCTTTTTCTTTTCATAGAATGTACCTCCTTCTTTATATTAACTATTTTACTTTTTTTCTTTTTCTAAACAATCCGACGAACTATAGTCAAAAACAGGGTAAACTATAGTTCATTCCGACGAACTATAATTTACCCTGTTTTCCATCTCTTTCTATTCAATTTTACTGCTGCATCTGCTTCCGGAATTTTGCCGGTGTGCATCCTTTTACCTGAATAAAGCGGTTGACAAAATAATCCAGATCATGGTATCCAACCTCTTCCGCCACCTGAATAATCTTCTTATCGGAATGCAGAAGAAGATCGGCAGCCTGATCCATCCGGTAATTATTCAGATAATCCTTAAACGACTGACCGTATTTCTTTCGGAACAGTTGTCCGAGATAGGCGCTGTTGACATAATATTTCTCGCTAAGTCCCTTGAGTGTGAGGTTATCCGCATAATGTTCCTTAATTTCTTTCTCTACATTTCCGAGAACACCTCTGGATACATTCTTGCGAAGCTGGGACAGATAGTCTCCGTACTCACAGGCGAAACGCATCAGATGTGTCTTACTGCCGCGCATCGTTCCTGTTTCAAAGCTGCTCTCCGAAATCAGACGCAGGATTTCTTCCTGATTGACCTCATCATCCTGCTCGCTTGCAAGATGGATCAACTGAAAAAGCAGATAGTTAATATTAAGCGTCATGGATTCCCCACGCAGACCTCTCTGACTCATTTCTCCATAGAAACGGTCCACCGCCGCCCGGATTTCCATATGATTGTTCTGCTCCACTACCTTCAGCAAATCATCGAGACTCTTCTTGCACAAAACCATACCGTCATTGGACACCTGCACTTCTTCCTCGTAGAAATAGATGTCCTTTTTGCTTCGAAATCCCTGAAAGGAACGAAGCATACAGGCATTCCCGTATGATCTTGCAATAAGGCTGATATCCTGCACCTTTTTCCCGACCAGCATCGTAACCGGGCGCGACAGATTCTCGCCCAGATATTCCACCAACCCGTTCAGATAAGCGTTTTCATCGAGTCCTGCCTCTTCCGCCATATATTGAAAAAAGATCAATCCCACATCATATATTTTTTCATCTGCCGATACGTCAAACACACAATTCTCCGCATAATCTTTCAGGAATGCAGTACAGCATTCATACATCTGTCTTTGGAATTCGCGCATCTCCTGATCCGTCACATCTTCGTCCGCATCACATCCCGCCATCTGAATTTCAACGTAGCGGACACCTTCTTTGCATTTCATCTGTGATGTGACATATTGCAGATTGGAATCATCGTATTTTCCCTTGATCAAAGCAATCTGATTTCTTGCAAGATATGCCTTTTCCATTTTTTTGTTCTTCTTCCTCATCCGGTCATCTTCATCACGCATCGCAGATACCCTGTTAAGCAGTTTCAGCAGCATATCACGGTCAACCGGCTTTAAAATATAATCCGTACATTCATTTTGAAGCGCCCTTCTTGCATACTCGAAATCCGCATATCCGCTTAATATGACAAAATATGCATTCGATAGATTTTCTTTTCGTATCGCTTCCTGCAGATCCAGCCCTGTCATGACTGGCATCTGAATATCTGCAATTATCAGGTCTACACTCTCTTTTTTCAGAAAATCATATGCCTCTTTTCCATTTGATGCAGTCCCTGCAATCATATAGCCTTCCTGTTCCCAGTCGATCAGCACCTTTAATCCCTGAATAATAAAAGGCTCATCATCTACAAGCAAAACCTTTAACATATTTCTTTCCCCCTTTTGCACACCGGTCCATTAACACAGCCTTCGGCAAATCATAAATACTCCATCGGAATGCAGATCGTAATCCATGTTCCCACACCCTCTTCGCCTTCAATTTCAAAGCACACATGATCTTCTGTGCACATTTTAAGCCGCAGGCATGCATTGAGCATTCCCACGCTTTTCTTGTTTTTCAGCATCTCAATATCCGCATTCTGCATATCATGCTGCATCTGATACAACTTCTGCTCCTCAATTCCGCTTCCCGTATCTTCAATCTCGATGCATAATTGTTCTTCCCTTTTATAAACTCTTACGAAAATCCATCCCGGTGATGCCTTGCTTTCGATTCCATGTACACAGGCATTCTCCACAAAAGTTACAATTGTAAGTTTCGGTATCCGGATCTGCGCACATTCCGGATCAATCTCGAGATTGTAATTCAGCCGGTCACCAAAACGATACTTCTGCAAGGACAGATACGCTTTTACAAATTCAAGTTCCTGTTCAATCTCTACCAAATCATTTCCCCAGTCCACATATTGTCTTTGCATGATCGCCAGTTTTTCGACCATATCTGCCGTCTCGTTTTCTTTCTTCAAAAGGCTTCTCATGCGGATACTTTCCAGGGCATTAAACAGAAAATGCGGATTGATCTGACTTTGCAATGCCAATAGTTCTGCATTTTTCCTGCCGACAAGGATTTCCTGTTCTTTGATCTTGTTCTTGTATACGGTCTGGATTAGTTCATTGGTCCGTTTGACCATCCGATTGTAATTCCGGATCATGCTTCCAATCTCATCCCTACCGTCTTCGTGTGCCATCTGAACAAGATGCTCACCGTTGACAGACTGGAACACTTTGCTCAGCCCACGGATTCTCTTTGTAAACGAATGATTGAGAAGCAGCACAAATCCCATCGGGAGAACCACATTGATGATCACCAGAAAACCAAGAATCGGAAGAAAACGCACAATCTTACTCCGCACTCTATTATCCGCTTTTAAAACATAAATATCAAGTTTAGCTCCGTGAAGTGTAATGGTCTGTTTGTATCCCATCTTCTGCTGTACACTGATCGTGTCAAATTTTTTACCGACACCACTGAAAGGTCCGTTACTCAGTACGATCGCATCCCCTTGACAAATAAGAACTTCATTGTCAAACTTCATTCGTCTCAGCATCCGCATCATACTGTTATAATCAAATTCGATTTGCAGCATCTTTTCCTTATTCTTGGAAAAAAAATCAAGATTCTGCAATAGGATGATCTTACGATGATAGGAATTGGCATATCTCTTACGCTCATATACAAAAAAAAGTCCTTCATTTTCGCCTCGTTCCTTCCACGCTTCATACGCTGCCGTTTTCTTCAGATTTGACATAGTATCAATCTTTCCCCCTTTTACCACGGTAGGATTATCCGTATACATGGTAAAGACGATCTGATTCATGCCAAGCACGTTTTCCAATGTCGAGTCCTGAAAAAAATTCTGATATTCCGCGTAATAATCTGAGTTACTCTCATATTGTTTTTCCAAAAAAGAATTCACCCTTCTATTTGTATACATACTTTTAGCGATTTCTCCCGCATTCTCCACCAGTGCACTGATATTATAGCTGACTGCATTCGCAACGTTTGCCATCCCATGATACTGCCGCTGCGATTCCATGCTGTCTACAATATATAAGACGACACTGTCCGTAATGATCAGCGGTAAAAAAACACAAAAAATGTATAACTGTATAAATTTTTTCTTAATAGAAAGATTATCCATATATCTTTCCATTACCTTGATGAACTTGTCGATGATATTCATACCAATCCCTCTAAATTCACACACAACAAAGCGATAAAGGAGCAGATTTTTCGACCTGCTCCTCATTCGTACAACCCGTTATATTCATTATAACATATACGAGACTATATTTAAAATTGTTTCTTGATATTTCTGCACTCTAATACTCAACCGGTGTCTGCTCACCCTCTCTGCGGACCACCAGCGCAGCCACGTCACTTCCGGTAAGTTTTGCACTTCTTGCATCCGGCTGCTGACCTCCGATTGCGATGCGGTAAGATCCCGGTCTTACAACGCATTCTCCCTCCTGCGTGATAATCGCAAAGTCACGTGCCTTAAGAGATATGGTCACACGCTTCGTCTCTTTCGGCTGTAATGTAACCATCTGTATTCCTTTCAACTGATATCCCGGTTCATACGCATCCGCTTCCTCATGCTGAATGTACGCCTGAACACTCTCATGGATCGTGTAGGAACTCTCATTTATGACATCCACACTCACATCGACGGCATCTCTCACACCGCACTGCGCACAGGAAATCTGTGCATTCTCGTAACGGATCGTTCCATAATGCAATCCGTAACCGAACGGATAGAGCACATTCTTGTCCGTATAACGATATGTGCGATCGGACATATCATAATCCGTAAACTCCGGAAGATTTTCCGTTCCCTGATAAAAGGTGACAGGCAGCTTTCCGGATGGTGAAAAATCACCGAAGATTGCTTCTGCGACTGCCTTTCCGCCACGGGCTCCCGGATAAAAACTGTCAATAATCGCAGCAACATGCGCATCCGCCCATGAGAGATCGAGTGCACTTCCCGCCGAAATCACGAGCACAACCGGCTTTCCGACAGCCGTAACCGTCTCGAGCAGTTCTTCCTGAAGTCCCGGAAGATTGAGTCCCAGTTTATCCCCGCTGGCATATTCGTTACCGGCATCGCCTTCCTCGCCTTCGATCGTCGCATCAAGACCAAGGCACATAACTACAACATCTGCCTGCTCCGCCGCAATGACCGCTTCCTTGAATCGATCCTTCGTCTCTGCCAGAAATTCCACTTTGTCTTTGTACAGATGACAGCCTTCTGCATATAATACACGCACATCATCCCCCACATACTGCTGAATTCCCTCCAGTGGAGTAATGTAACGGGAAGAGGTTCCGACATAGTTTCCGACCAGCGCATCTCTTGAATTCGCATTCGGACCGATGACTGCGACGGTCTGTATCTTATTTTTATCCAACGGCAGGAACGCATTCTCGTTTTTCAACAGAACAAGGCTTCTTCTTGCCGCTTCAACAGACAACTTCACATGTTCCGGACATTCTACCTTATCATAGGTAATGTCTTCATACGGGGACGGATAATCCTTCATCATACCCAGACGAATACGAACTTCCATCAGACGCTCCACCGCTTCTGTGATCGCTTCCTCGGAAACAAGTCCCTTCTCGTAAGCTTCCTGCAAATGTAAAAAGGCGCTTCCGCAGTTCAGGTCGCAGCCGTTGTTTACTGCCATAGCCGCAGATTCCTCGACGCTCTCTGTCACATGATGGTGCTCGTGGAAATCAAGAATCGCCCAGCAGTCCGATACCACATGACCCTCAAAGCCAAACTCATCTCTTAAAATATCCTGCAGGAGTGTCTTACTTCCACACGCCGGCTCTCCGTTCACACGATTGTAAGCGCCCATGACCGCCTCAACCTTGGCATCCTTGACACATCGCTTGAACGCATACAGATAAGTGTCATACATATCATGTCTTGACACTTTTGCATCAAATTCATGGCGGATTGCTTCCGGACCGCTGTGTACCGCAAAATGCTTTGCGCACGCTGCGGATTTCAGATGATCCGGATCCGGACCCTGCAGTCCTTTGATATACGCACATCCGAGTTCTGCCGTAAGATACGGATCCTCTCCATACGTCTCATGACCTCTTCCCCATCTCGGATCGCGGAAAATATTGACATTCGGAGCCCAGAACGTAAGTCCTTTATAGATTCCATGGTCGCCCCTTCTTGAAAACTCATTAAATTTTGCACGTCCTTCCGTCGACACTACATCACCGATCTGTCCGACAAGTTTTGGATCAAATGTCGCCGCAAGTCCGATCGACTGCGGAAATACCGTAGCGACACCGGCTCTCGCTACTCCGTGCAAAGCCTCATTCCACCAGTTATATGCCGGAATATTAAGTCGCTCGATCGCCGGTGACTCATAGAGCATCTGGCTCATTTTTTCCTCAACCGTCATCTGTGCAACCAGTTTCTTTGCATATTCTTTTGTCTGTCTACTCATTATGTCATCTCCTCATCTTAAACACTTTCTATCAATCCATCGACTGGCATGTCAGCCATTCGAAATCAGCATAATTTGTACTGTCACTGCCGTTGGAAGACGCATATACACCGACTGTGCATCCTACAAAGCCTCCGGCTTCCTCTGTCGTGTAAGCAAGAAGATCCAGATTTTCCGCAACGGATACATATCCTTTACCTTCCGAAATCCAGACACGGGCACACTGATTGCGGCACTGCAGGCGGATCTTTAATTTTCCTTTCTTCTCCAGCCGTGTCGTTGCCAGCGTCTGCTCATCTCCGTGAATACAGCTGGTAACCACAAAACAAACTTCTCCATCCACGCGCACCACTTCAAACCGGAGATGATTTTCATTATTCTGGTAAAGCACAAGTCCCGCCGTCTCCGACTCATTTTCCGGATAGAATTCCATTCCGGTCTCTGCGACAAAGCGGTAACTCTTCTGTCTTACACCAAGATATGCACAGTTTGCTCTCTCGGAAATCTTTTCTTTGCGAAGGTACATCCGAAGTGCACCCTCACGTTCGGTCAGCGAATAAATTCCGGATGTCCAGTCCTCAATCGCCACCAGCCGCTGATCCAGCTGTTCTCCCCAGAAATGAATGACATCGGAATTCGTAATTTCTTCCGCAAAGCGATGCTCAGGCATATCGATCGTAAATTCGTCCTCCAGATGTCCGACCCCCGGAGCGATCACCGGCCAGCCGTTCTCCCAGATCACCCTGGCAAGGAAAGTCTCACGCCCCATGCTGCTATGCTTTTTGCAAGGTCTTGATGCAAGCATTACAACATACCAGTTTCCCTTGCCGTCATCAACCAGATCTCCATGTCCCGCATAGATGACCGGATAATCCATACCGAGATTGCGGTGTGTGAAAATCGGATTGCGCGGACAGCCTTCAAACCACTGGAACAGCTTCTTACTGCGTGCCACCGTAATACTATGTTCCGGACCGGTTCCGCCTTCTGCGTGGAGTAGATAATAATAACCATCGATCTTGTAAATATGCGGACCTTCCGGCCAGATACATCCCTTTACCGCACCTTTCCAGATTGCCATGCTCTCACCGACCAGCTTCATGGTCTTAAGATCCAGTTCCTGAATCCAAATCTCCCAGTCCCCGTTATAGCGAACGCCCTCCGGATTCGGACGGGTTCCGCAATAATAACATTTGCCGTCGTCGTCGAAAAAAAGGCTCGGATCGATGCCCGGGGCATCGTCGCCGAGATAATACGGCTCGGACCACGGTCCTTCCGGATTCTCCGCTGTGACGATAAAATTGTTGCCGTGCGTCACATTGGTCGTGATCATATAAAACAAACCATCATGATAGCGGATCGTCGGCGCATAAATACCATCTGAGATATCCGCTCCCGCCACAGGAAGCTGCGACGGACGGTCTAAAATATTACCGATCTGCTCCCAATGTGCGAGATCTCTGCTGTGAAAGATCGGCACTCCCGGTGCATACACAAAACTTGAATTGACGATATAATAATCCTCTCCCTTTCTGCAAATGGAAGGATCCGGATAAAATCCCATTAAAATCGGATTCTTAACTGTAACCATTTTACTCCTCCTATAACACGTAACCAAATCCTAAAATTGTAAACTTCTTGTCTCTGTCTTCTTCTGCGACTTCAATGCGTACCGTATGGTCGGCGCTTTCATCCTCATTGAACACGATCATCGCGTTGCAGTGCTGCCAGTTGTTAATATGCGGATCCGCCGTCATGCGACGCTCACCGTCCACATCGACATACGCCTTTCCAACGTCCACTTCTCCGGAATCCTTAAAGATCAACACAAGCGCTTTGCAATGGATGCGGATTGTAAAGGCAGCATTCTCCGGCATCGTTGCATCGTACATCCAATTGTACGGAAACTCCGGTGTCAATTCTAACCGATCATCCATCTCCACACTCTGGAGCTGATCATCCGTTGCACAGAAACCACCGGCATCGATTTTTGCCTCGTCATAGACATCTTTCTTATCCAGAAGCCGTACATGCTCAAAGCTTTTGCCGATTGCCGGCTTCATCTGCAGCTGCTGTGCAAGCATTCCCTCCTCGGTCAGGCCGCTCTCAAAAGCGTCAAGTCTTGCATGTTCGCTCAAATCACAGCTCTCAAACAGATACTGTAAACAGTCTGCCATAATGGTATGGCCGAGGTTGCTCGGATGAAACATATCATAAAAGAACTGATTTTTTGTCAGAACCCTTCCCTCGTTCGGTTTCTTTGTAAACTGCTCCACCACGGTATCCTTGATACTGACCATCGGCAGATCATACAGTCTGCCGACCGGACTTAAGCGATCCTGCAGATTCCAGTCATTGGCAAATACGGAAAAAAGCAGAACGACCGCCGGATTCCAATCCAGCTTTAAGATCTTGCGCACAAGGCTTTCATAGCAATCGCCCTTCGTCTCGTCGCCCTCATCGTTGACCGCAAATTCTACGACTACGATATCCGGCTTCTCGCCGTCTCTTAACACATCTCTGTCAAAGCGGAGCATTCCAAGCTCCGACGGGGTTCCTCCAACGCCCGCTTTCACAAATTTAACGTTATCTCTCATCGCAAATCTGCTTTTGAAAAGCTGATAGGACTTATAGGCATAACACTCGGTATTGATCGGTGTTGCTCCCGCCCCCTGCGTGATCGAACCTCCGATATAGGCAAGCGTTACTTCTTTTCCGGCTCTCGCCTTCTCGATCGCTTTGCGGATACGGTAGGTGTTACCCAGATTCATGAGAGAACGCTCGATCATCGTGCAGTACAGTTCCGATTTCGTATCCACCGCTTCTTCTTCCACCTCTTCCGGAGCCGTATATCCGTCGTTCAGATAAAACCGAACGCTCGCTTTTCCCATCTTTTCCGGTGCGCTCATGATGAACTTGATCTGTCCCGGAATATAATCATCCTCTGTCCAGGTATAATCCGACAGATAAATGCGCCGTTCCATTCCGTCTCCGGTCAGGCTGCATCGCAGATTGGTTCCGCCTCCGTAGAGATCTTTTTTCCCGTACATCTGGAAGATGAACTCCATCTCCTCCTTTGGATTGTCGGTCTCAACAGACACCCCGATACTGTGTACAAGCTTGCCGAATCCCTCCACCGTCTCCAATAGCTGAAGCATGTTCTCATCCGTAATATTTCCGACGATCTGTGCGCTGTTAATCAGCCTTCCGTCACTTTCATAGATAAAGTGGATCGCACTTCCGTCTTCCTGTTTTGCTCCGAAGATTTCTTTATCCTTCATAATGTAAAAATATGGTCTTTTCTTTTCCGGATCCTTTGGTGCTGCCGGTCCGTTCATAATCATTACCTCCCTACTTTCTTTGCTTTCTTTTCTTTATACATTTCTATATCACTCATGCGCATGCATTCTTCAAACGATTCACGCGCCGTAATCTGCGTCATATAATGTCCGATCGAGCAGTCCGCCCGGTAAGGTTTACCACTTTGCGCGTTTGCCTCATCCAGATAATGGCGGATCTGATTCTCCACATCCCTGATAAGTCCGGCATTCGCTCCGGTCAGAACAAACACGAACTCATCCCCTCCGGTTCGGGCTGCAATGCCGTATTTGCCAATTGCCTTGCGTATTGCTTCCGCAACGGCACAGATTGCCCAATCGCCTTCCTTATGTCCATAAGAATCATTGATCACTTTCAATCCGTCCACATCTACGCTTGCGCAGATCAGATACCGCTTTCCAAGGATCCACTCCGGCCACTTCTTATTGATGTAATCTTCCATGCCGCGGCGGTTATTTAATCCGGTCAGATAATCCGTCACACTTTTTTCCTCATTTTCCTGATTCAGCCGGATCAGGTATTTTGTCGTATAAAAATTATTGATCGTCTGGCTTAAGGTCAGATTCCAGTCATGATAAAATTCGTCCGGTCCGTCCAACGGATTTTCAAACTGTACAATGGCATAGCCGAAATTTTTTTCCCGATTATGCAATACCCGGAGATAATATACTTTCCAGCTGTCATCACACACTTCCTCAGGAAGCAGATCTTTCTGTCGGAAACGCTCACCGGATACATTCAACATCTGATCGTCCCTGATGGCCATTCCGAGTTTTGCGTACGAAGTAATATCCTGCTTAAAATACCGGATATGATCCTTTTCTTCACCGAGCAGCCCGAGATAAAATTCTTTGCACGTTCCGAGAAGATACAGATTCTTGGCTACGATCTGTTTCATCTCCGCATAATCGGTGCATCCATCCATGTCCATCGAAAAATAGGATTGCCGGTTGTGTTTCTCCCGAATCTCAATCAGTTTCTGGTAGATTTCATCACTTCTCTTATCCTCCCGGTCGGTACAATCCTTCGTGCTCTCCCGATATAATATCTTTGCGGGAACGTACGTATTGTGTTCTCTTTGCACACCTTCGAGCAGATCCCGCACAAGATAGACCGCTTCTTTTGCCATCGCCTCATAATCGACAGCGATCGATGTCAGCTGCGGAAGTACATCCCGTGATTCCGGTGAATTATCTACGCCGCTGACCATGACATCCTGCGGCACCGTAATCCCGTGTCTCTCCAATGCGATCGTGAGTGCTCTCGCCATAAAGTCATTCGCACAGACGATTGCCTCCGGACGATGTGTTTCATCGGAAAAGAAAAATTCGTATGCCTGCTCGCCTTTTCCTTTCCACATATCTCCGTAAAAAATTGAATTTTCATAGACCGGAAGTCCGAGTTCCTCCATCGCCAGCCGGTAATGCTGTTCTCGGATCTGGCTGTCATAATGCCCCTTGTATCCTGCCATAAAACAGATATTTCTCACAGAATGCGTATTTGCAATATGCTTTACCAGCTCCCCCACCATCGAATTGGCATCCGAGAGTATCCCATAGAACCCCTCCGACGCCTCACGAAAACTGATAACCGGACAATGTGCTCTGCTTTTCAGCCCTTCGATCAGTTTCATGCGAAAACTTGGCGTATCATATGTATCCAGTGCAACAATGATTGCATCAAATTCTTCAATCGGCGCAAAATCAACCACATTCTTCTCATACAGATCGTACATCGTCTCCGTTTCCCTGATTCCGAAGGAAGTCAGAAAAACCATATTATAATCGCATTGTTTTGCCGTCTCGGTCAGTGATCTGCTGAGCACCTGCTGGAATTCCAGTTCTGCACGGTTCAAAAAAACCCCGATCGTTTTCCTCTTGTTATAGAACATCCGGATGCCCCCTTTAGTTACTGTTTCATTTCATTTGGGATTTTTCTTATGGGTTTATTATAAAAAAAGCCCCCGTTTGCGTCACGAGGGCTTTTTATGGAATAATTACCGACAAACTATAGTAATTGTATTCCTGCCAATATTTTCTATCGAACGGTTATCTTCATTGATACCGTTTTTGTTTTTCCGTTCTTTAAAGTCACGGTCGCCTTGATCGTTGCCGTTCCTTTCCTGTTTGCTTTGATCTTACCATTCTTGTTTACGGAAGCAACCGACTTCTTGGAAGTTTTGTAAGTTACCTTCTTTACATTGTTCCAATTCAGCTTGCTGTCAAGCTTAAACTCCGTTGTTTTTCCTTTTTTAACCGTCGCCTTTGTTTTCTTCGGAGCGATGGTCTTAAGGATTTCTTTTTCAACCCTGGCAGCTTCCTTTGTCGTCAGAAGTACATAATCGCCCTTCTTTCCAAAGCTTGCAATCAGATTTCCATCCTCCGGCTTATAGATCTTGCTGTTTACCAGTTCATATTCACCGGTCTTGCTGTTTATAGCAAATGCCTTCAGTGATTTATTGTTTTTCACATTCTCCGCAGAAACGGAAACCATGTATTTCACATCACCGCTTGCATTCTTGACCTGCACGGTAAGCGTAAGATCTTCGGTTCCTGCAGCTTCGGTAAGCTGCTTTACCACATCTGCGGTAAGTACTCCTTTGTTTCCCGATATGGTTGCGTTTGCACCGGTCACATTTCCCTGCGCATCCTTTGTCACAGATACCGATGCCTCCGCCTTCTTGTCTCCGGAAACTTTGATTTCCACCCTGGATGTCTCAACGGTTGATCCGTCCGGCTTTGTCTCGATGGTCGTATCCTTTTTTCCGTCCGGTTTTGTCTCGATGGTCGTATCCTTTTTTCCGTCCGGTTTCACATCCTGCTTTGTACCCGAAGTTCCCGGATTTACAGCCGAACCGCCGCCATTGCCGCCGGTCTTTCCGGTTAATTCGACCGTACCGTATACGTTCGAACCGGACCAGCCCATTCCGGTCTCGTCATACCAGCTTAACGTGCCGATACGCTTGCCGCCTTTTGCATCGTTGATCTGAAGTTCCATACCGATCTTCGTTCCATTGGCAGGCCTGATGTCCGTCCACTTGAATGCAGCCTCAACCACGTATCCGCCATCGATTGTTTTTGTTGCAGATCTGACATTCTCTGCCAGACATTTTTTACCATTAAAGGACTGCTCATTGTCATAGTTGATACGATACTGCTTATCATCCTCTCCATAGGAAGCGGTCTTGCCGTTGTCCTCGTCGATGAACACTTCAAGAGAATCCTGCTCATGCGCCTGAGCGCCTGTTTTATCCAATTCCGCGTCGTTTACAGTTGCATATACATAGAGATTGTCATCATCCCAGAGAACCTTTGCGTTGGCAGATGCCTCGGAGCCAATGTTGATCGTAAGCGGGATGTTTACCGCATTGTCCCATGCGGCATCTGCATCTCCGTCAACCGTAACCGTTCCGAATGGAATCTTCTCGATGCCCGGCTTCATGGTTGCCACTGCATAATACTTGCTGGTGCTCTCCTGCGCACCGGTCAGATCATTAAAGCTTCCTGTCTCTCCGTCATTGTTTACAACAACATCGAGACTGATCTTCTGTGCGACTTTCAGATCCTTCATCGGAACCTTGACGGTTGCCTGATATCCACCTGTGATCGCGACAGCAGCTGTTCTTGCAACCGTCACCTTATGCGGTGTGATATCCGATGCCGAATTATCCGGATCTACATATACCGTAACTGCATCTGCGTCATTTACGGTTGTATCTTTTACTTTTATCTGTACGGTAAGACCGTCTGCATCCCAAACCGGAATAAATTCAGACTGTACCGTTCCCTGATCGATTGCATAGGTTTCTCCTGCAATATTGCCATCCTTCGCCTCTGTAATAGTAACCTTCTGAATCGCAGGCTGAAGTTTCGTTGCATCCACATAAGCCCAATAAGCAGGCTTTGCTTTATAGTTTCCGTCAAAAAGCAGCGGGCACTGTGCAGAGCCGCTTGCTCCGCCACCGACATTCGACTGGGAATGCAACCATGAATTCGGCTCAATGACACCCCAGACGGTAATGCCGGATACGTTTGTTCCTTCTTCCTTTAACGCCTTGATTGCCTCATACAGGTTCTTATGGCAGTATGCCATCTTAGTGTATTCGCTTTCCTTTGTAGCCACTGTACCGTCGTAAGTGCTGCTTGCCTTAAAGTCCAGTTCAGTCAGCTGCACTTTACCGGCTGCCTGTGCATACTTCTTCGCTACACTCTTAAACTGTGCTGCCGAGAAACCGTCCACATTGTAATGTGCCTGCATACCAAAGGCATCCAGTCTGGTTCCTTCTGCAGACTTCACATCATTGATCAGCTTTACGATACCTTCACACTTGGTGTTGTCCGTCTCTCCGAAGTCATTGTAGTAAAGTTCTACATCCTTTGGCGCATATTTGTTTGCGTACTTGAAAGCATTGATGATAAACTCGTTGCTTTCATACACATGCCACCAGCTTGAGTTATTGCCATGTCGGATCTCATTAAGACTTTCCGCAGCACTCACTTTATCAGTACGATAGGTGTTACCGATGACCGCCTCATTTACAACATCCCATCCATAGAAGAGTCCATCATATTTTCCGTTTGCAGCCTTGCCAAAGTAATGGTCGAACACACCGGAAATGAACCATTCCAGTCTGCGGTTCATCGTCTCTTTATCCACATATGGCTTTGTAATATCATAGTTCTCATGGAAGAACCATTCCTGTGTCTGTGAATGCCATACCAGCACATGTCCGCGGATACCGATCTTCTGATCCGGATGGGCATTGTTCCACTCAAGGATCTTATCTGCCATCGCATCTGCGCGGGAGAAGTCAAGGCTGTCACCATTCTCATTTACAACAGGGACTTCCAGTTCCGCCCCATCAAAAGTGATCGTCTTTGTCTTGATCGTCGGATCAAGCTGATAGTTAAAGAGTGCATCCGGCTTTAACTCGTTTCCGAATGTCACCGCATTGAAATGCTTCTCGACAAGTTCCATCAAGGTACCATCTGTGATTTCACTTAACATGATGGCAGTACCTGCGATCGAATCCTTCCCAAGACTTTCTGTAACGGATGCTTTCCAATCCGGAATATCCTTTTCGATCTCCGGTTTTGGACGTGTAATCTTTTTCATCGTCACACCGGTCACGCAGTACGCACCTTTGACGCAGTCACCCTGTCCATAATTTGTACCCTGTTCAATAATGCGGATCACAATCTGATCCGCAGTCTTAGGGACATTGAATGTACCGGAAAACTTCGTCCACTCTCCTGCGGTAAGTGTTTTCGTAATTTCTCCTGAAAGAACGCCTGTCGAATAACTTCCAAGATAAGTTGCTTCTCCACCGGCTATATAAAACGGTGCAAAATCAACATTTCGCTGTTCTTCCGGTGCATCTTTGTAATCGTCCGAAAGTTTTGCCCAGAATGAGTACTGATACTCTTCACCGAGTTCAACAGCATTCGTAATATCCTGTGAGAAACAGTCTCCCGGTGTCGCTGTAGCCGGATCACGGTTGATCACACCATAGGTCTTCAAGCCGCTGTCACCAATTTCGTTTTCCTCCGTCGCAACCGTGATGGTCGAACTGCCAGCCGATGCATTCCATGAAGCAGCTGCCTCGTCGCTTGTGAAATTGCCATCTTTAATGATATTTTCGCCATAGGTGATCTGGCTTTCGCTTTCTTCTTTCAATTCAAATGTTACACTGATCAGACTAACTCCAGAACCAGATCCAGTATCATCAGTTGTCATAAGTCCAATCGCATCAATGCTACCTTCCCCAGATGGTTCCATCGTATATTCTTCGCTTCCTGTCAAACCATACTGCGTATTAGCGGCTAGCGCATCATCTCCACCATTATACACTTTTAAAGTAACGGATCCTTTTTGATCTGCAACATGAAATGTTACGGATTTCACATCTGAAAGCGTAATCGTCTCCGGCACTTTCCATTTTACCTGATCATATTGACTTGCAAAAGAAAGCTTCCATTTACTATCCTCAAGTTTGTGCTCTGCATTTCCCCAAATCACCTCTAGCTGATCCGCTGTGAATGTCTTGGTTGTTGTCTTTGTTTCATCCGCATACACCGTCTCAATCCCCAAATTCGACGGCAGCATACCGCCTGCACTCGTAATTGTCATTACCGCGGATAGTGCAATACACGCCCCCATTTTCCACATTTTTCCCACTCCTGTTTTCCTCCTTAAATAAATTTTGTTCAACTATCGCTTTTTTGTTTCATAGCGCTGCTCACCCAGAAAGTCCTCCTAAAAGATTATTTTGGGTTCATTATGAATATATCAGACATCCATGCTATAAAACAGGCGACAAATTATATAAAATCATCCGACAAAATATGGAAAAAAACCGGTGACAATATTGCCACCGGCTTTCCAACTAAAACCAATCTTTCATGATCGGATATATTCTTCTCCAGAAAGTACTTTTTGCTTTACTTAAACACAATCTGTGCAAAATTGAAAAAGCCAAGATACCAGATATGAAAATCATGCATGCCTTTTAATTCCTGCCAGATGAAATTATCAGGTTCCTTTAATTTATCACATAAAACAGGAAGATTCTTTGCAGCTGCTGCCGCGCTGTCATATGCGATCTCATCCTCCGTTCCGCAGATATTGTAAAAATAATCAACGGTATATGGAGTATCCTCCAATATTTTTTCCGTCTTCTCCGCCGGATTGCTGGTCGGTGCTGCGGAAAATGCGCCAAAATAACTGAACAGATCCATACATTCTCCGATTCCGATATTGATGGTCTGCATACCGCCCATCGAAAGCCCCGCCATTGCTCTGTGCATTCTTGAAGCACACGTATTTCCTTCCACCGCATAGGTTGAATAATGCGCTTCCATATACGGGATCAAATCCGAACGCAATTCTTTGCCAAACACATAAAACGAGTTATAATCCGAACCTTCTCTTGCACAGTTTTCGGTGGATCGTCCGTTTGGTGTCACCACGATGAACGGCTCGATTTCTTTATAATAGATCAGATTGTCCATCATTCTTTTTACCAGCGAATCCTCATCTACCATTCCCCACTCGGCTTCGTCCCCGCCGATTCCGTGCATCAGGTACAGCACGTTGTACTTTTTATCCCGGCTGTAACTGTACGGAAGATAAACATTTGCTTCCTTTGTAATCTCTTTGCCGTCTAAAAAATAATCCTTTGACGGATAACTGATATGCTCGATCACTCCCGCTTCATCCGTTCTCTTCTGTTGATATTTTTCCGGAATGTTTTCCACATTCACATGCACCTTGCCGGTTTCCTGTGCGATCGCCTTTTTGATCATTTCCTCATTGTGCTGCATTTGATCTCCTCCTTTTCAACAGCCTTTCATTCCTACCCCAGTCGGAACGAGTACAGATCCGCTGTACCTTCGCCCCGGAATGTCAGATAGATTGCATGAACGCCGTCTTTGATCCGGATCGGAATCTCATACTCTTCCCATACATTGGTAAAATCAACCGGAATCATTCCGAGTACAGGTCCATCCCACTCGGTTCTTACTTCAAAGACTCCCTTGGCATATCCTCTGACATCGATTCCGAACCGCGTTACGTTTTTGCAGTCAAAATACCGGAATCCGACGGTCGCCCCGTTTGTAATATTGGTCACATACCCGGAATTCTTGTCCTCCTCACACTGATCCTGCATAATATACGGATGCCCCGCACCACCCACATAAGTCTGTGGTTCTCCGGTGAACATATGACAGGCAATATAAGACGGATAAACGCCTTTTCCGCGCAACGGACCTCCGTTTAATCCGCAGGAAGTCATCTCCACCTGAGGAATCTGTGTTCCGACAAAGCGGATCTTCTCCGCACATCCCTGACGGCAATACCACGAATTGTTTGTATGACGATGGTAAAAGATATACCAGTCATCACCGATCTGCACGATGCTTCCGTGATTGTTTGCCCCATATGCCATCGGCAGATCGGCAGGCTTGTTGTTGTCGATACCGATATCACAGTTGCTGACGATCACTCCGCCGTATTTGAAATCTCCCATCGGATTCCGGCTGATGGCGTAACACAGCTCATGCATCACAACCGAGGAATAGATCAGGTAATACCAGTCGCCTCTCTTCCGGATCGAAGGTGCCTCGAAAATCTCATGTCCCTCGAATCCGCTTCCCTTGGCATACGGCTTACTCGGCAGTACAAACGTCGGCCCTTCCAACACGGTCAGCATATCCTCCGCCAGCATCATCGCCATCGCTCCGTGGCGGGAAGTATCCTGTGCGGCACAAAATCCCGTATACAGATAGGTTCGGTTTCCCTCGGTAATGACACCCGGGTCAAACTGCGGTTCATCCCCCGGGCGTTCCCCGATCCTCGCCCCGTCAGCATCGTGCACATATCCGTAGAATTCATACGGTCCCTGCGGCCGGTCCGCAACCGCAACCGATATAACCGGCACCTTATCCAAAACATAATAAAGATAATATCTTCCGTCCGGACCAACCATTACATCCGGTGCGTACAGACACATCTTTCCTTCCGGATTCAGCGGATCCTGTGTCTTTTTATACATAACCCCCTCTCGTCTCCAATTGCCCAGATCATCCACCGGTGCCGACCAGCACACGTAATCATCTATGCAGAATACATGTCCGTTGTAGCGGTCATGTGATCCGTATATATACACGCGATCCCCGAATACATACGGTTCGCCATCCGGAATATATTCCCATGATGGCAGATATGGATTAAAAGCCTGTCGTTTCATTTCCCTCTCCTTTTCTAATACATCGTTTTAATAAATCCGGTAATTTCCGGATAACGCAAGCATTGCAAACATATACAAAAAATTGTCGTAATACCGTCTCTCACCGGTTCTAAGCGGTGTGTTCCAAAATTTGTCAACACACTGCTTTGCATAAGTTCCGTCCGCAGCCAGTGCACTTTCGGCATTGACCGCGATGACGGCTACCGGATGCAGTGCTTTCTCCTCCAGTCTGGTTCCGTCGGTCAAAAAGACGCTGTCCCAGTGATCCTTCTGGTCCTCGCAGTAGAATTTCTGGAATTTCTCTGCAATCTGCACCTGCCACGGGTCCTTGTCAAACCACAGATGGTCCATCGCGATATTTGCGATCGTACGATAGGCATCACTGTAATACCAGTCGTGGCGGCCGAAGATCTCCTGATGCGCGCTGTGCGGGGTTCCGTCATAATCCGCATACTCTGCCGACAATCCGGTATCCGGATGACAGGCTTTATGTAGGTAGGCCCGGCTTGCTTCGGCAGCGCCTTTCCAAAACTTACGATCCTCCTCATCGGCATATTCCGCAAAGAGTTCGTAGAAATGCGGCAGATGGTACGACGGATCGCTGAAATCCAGTCCCGGTACAAATTTGATCAGTTTGTTGGAAGGCTCCCACATCGGATCACCCGGATGTCCCGGTTCTCCTTTATGCACACACTCATGCAGGATCGCTTTTGCCTCCCTGCTGTAATTAAAAATGCCCTCTCCGTCTCCCCATCTTCTCGATGCAAAGAACAATGCCATAGCAAAATACTCTTCCCCGTCCGGTGCCGGTCCGTCCGCATTTCTTGTGCCGTCCAAAGCGCAGGACCATGCAAAATAATTCTTTCCCGATCCTTCATCCATATACATATAAGTTCTTGTCCACTTCCACAGACGGTCAAATTCCTCTTTCTTGTCCAGCTGTACACAGACCATCATGCCATACGACATGCCCTCGGTCCGCGCATCATGATTGCCGGTATCTTCCATAAATCCCATATCCTCCCCGGCTTCATGGTAAAAGCGCTCCTCTTCGCTGCCATGAAAAATCGTCTCAAATGTCTCCTGTACTCTTTTTTCGATTTCTTCTTCCGAATAACCATACTCCGCAAATACATTGCGGTACTGTTTTGTTTCATAAGCTCCTGCCATATTTTACTCCTTCCTCTTTCGGTCAGCCCATGCCAAATTTCCTTTCCGCAAATGGACTGACATGCTCCTCACTGTATTGATATATGATCAGCTCCTGCACCGATACGTTTCTGTCGGTCCAAGATAGGCTTCTGCCGGTTTGTTTCCATGGGGATAGATCACGATCTTCTCGAGCACAAAGCCCGGCGTGACCGGATAGACCCTGATCGTATTGATTCCCTGTTCCAGTTGCACCGGTACACTCCGGCACCGGATCTGATCCAGCACACCGCGCGCCCACACAGGCTGATGATCTCCAATCTTAAAATCATCCGTAACGGCATCCAAAATCTGCATTGGAACATCGTTCACGGACACTGCATACTGCAATCGGTTCTCTGTTGTCACAGGATTCGACGGCTGCATATAGAATTCCGCTTCATAATCCCCCGCCTGCTTTGTCACGATGCTGTATTCGATATACGGTGCCCCATTCTCTGCATCTGCGTAGGAATCCGTCGGAAATGCTTTCATCGCAGATAAAGTCTTTCCGTAGCCGGCAAGACATTTCCATTGCATCGGTTGTCCTTCCCGATCAAAACCGTCCTTGCATCTGCTGTAATGTTCCGCCTCGATTGCGATCCATCCCTGTGTGTCCACAAACGTATTGTTTCCATATTCATACTTTGACCGGTCGACCGGCACGCTGATCTTGCAGATGCCCGCCGGCAATTCCAGCTGGATCATTCCCTGCGTTCTTCCATCGGTGAGTGCCATCGCAAGCGCACTCTCGTCCACTGTGACATCAATGGTGAGTCTCTTGTGCTCTTCACCGTCAAGCGTTCCATCCATTGCGGACAGTACGATCCATTCGGGCTTTTCGATCACCCGAAACGATGCTGGAAGTTCGCTTCTGCTGTACAGGCTGATCGAAGCACATCTGCATTCCGGATTCAGAAAATCCGAAATCGTCATTCTCTGATTCAGCCACGGACTGCCTTCCACATGCTGCACGGTACCATCCACCGTTGCTATAATCGTCGGCTTTTGCAGCGGTAACACCTGCATCAGAATCGGGTTCTTACACTCATCCTCATTCCAATTCGTAAACCCGATATGCTGTGACAGTCCCATTCCGTACCAGCGCGCATCGTCCGACCGATGATACTGCTCTATGATCTTTAGGTCTGCATCCAGACATGCCTTTGCCTCTTTCGCATAATCATTGGCACTGAGTGCACCGATTTCTGCCAGATAATGATTCATTCCTGACAACAGCTGAAGCTTCAGCACATTCATCGTTCCCATTGCCGGATACCAGACGAGCGCAACATAAGCGGGAAGTATTTCGGGCGCAACACGCTCCAGCTCATCGTACAAATCCTGTGCGGTCTGCATCACCCGCCCGACCTCTGCAAGCACCCGTGAGCCTTCACAATAATTTGCTGCATGATAGGTTTCCGGTCTTAACGCCTCCGGTCTGCACTTGTGTATCATCCTTGTATAATCCGTCAGGATATCCGCAATCTGCGCCTGCTGCACTTCCGACAGCCTGCCGAATTGCCGCTTTACCCACAGTCTGGTATAGGCATCCGTCGTATTTGGTGCAGTCGTTCCCCAACGCTCAAAATCATAAGCCAGATCCATAAAAAACGATAACGGAAATTCCTGCGTTGCAATGTCTCCCACATTGACGATCCAGAGTTTTTGTACTCCGAAATCATAGGCCTGCGTCATCTGTTCCCAGATTTTCGGAAGATAGGAACTGTTGATCCACTCATAGGAGGTCGGCCACCCATGATAATCGAAATGATAATACATACCGTATCCGCCCGGATGCTTACGCATCTCCTCCGTCGGAAGCGTTCTTAAGTTCCCGTAATTGTCATCGCAAAGCATCAGGATCACATCATAAAGCTCCTTGGATCCGATCAACCCCTGCGTCGTCTCATCCCCGTAGAAGAAAGCCTCCACCTCCTTGTACAAAGCGATCATTCTCGGGACTTTCGAGAGATCTTCATTAACATTCTCCCGGATCAGCTTTCGCTGTGTCCTCAGCACGTCCCTGAGCAGTTCGATATTGTCTGCAAGCGTTGCCTCTTTTCCCATGATCGCGGTGTCTGCTTCTCCACGCATGCCAACCGTGATCACATTTTCAAATTTACCGCTCCGCTTCAGACCGTCTTCCCAGAATCTTGTGATTCCCTTCCGATTCGTCTTAAAATTCCATGCATCTCCGTAAATACTGTCTTTTCCGCGCAGATATTTGTATTCCTCACCCTGCCGCAGACACGGCTCATGATGTGACATTCCCATGATCACACCGTACTCGTCCGCAAGTTCTGCGTTCAGAAGTCCCGGACCGTCATCCTCAAACCGTGCGCTCCACATCGCCGGCCAGAGATAATTTCCTTTCAGGCGAAGAAGCAGTTCAAAAACCGGCTCGTATGCCTTCGCATTCGGTCCCCCGAAATGGTACTCACTCCAGGTACCGAAAGCAGGCCACTCATCATTGATAAAGAATCCCCTGTATTCCACCGATGGTTCCTTTGCGATACATGCCATATCCGTGCTCAGCCGAATTTCATCCCGATGCACCGGCACCATATGACACCAGTTCACAAACGGGGATACACCAAAGACCTCCGACAAATGAAACAGTCCGTATATTGTTCCCCGCTTATCGCTTCCGACAATGACAAGCAGTCTCTCCCGCAAGGTTTCATCCGGAAAAACCCAGCCATAACATTCCCGCTTGCCTTTCAACGCTTCCGTCGGGATATTTTTCTGTGCATCCAGCCACCTGCTATGTTCCACCGTTGCGACAACAATCGTCAGTTCACGGGTTGCACTGCCTTGTGTCACTTCATGATCGATTGTTTCGACAACACGGATTTCCGGCAGCGTGCCGGTCACAAGTTCCATGTCATGTGCAACTTTTCCTGCGATCTTCAAAACCCCGGAATACGCACTCTGTTCTATGATAAATTTCATGTTCTGCTACCTTTTTCTCCTTTTCCATTATTTTCATTCTTATCCGTATAAATCGTGATTACCGGCTGTCCTTCCACAACCGTAAGGGTTCCATACATAGATGCCGTTTCCATCCATTTCAGTGCAATACTGTCCGTATAGATGACCGGTCTGGTAATCGTCTCACCGGCATACATGATTCCGTTATTTTCGATAAATATCCGGCATCCGCGCCCCGTATGATCGATTCCCTGCACTAGATAACGAGCCGATAATTTTGATGGCTGATCCTTATAATAAATCTGCGTATCCACACCGCCCGGAAGGATCTCTCCTCTGAAATAATCTCCATCGCACCTTCCGTCAAACGAAAGCATCTGTACGGTAGCGCATTCCGATTCCACCTTCTCGCAGCCATTCACATGAATATACAATTTCAACACTTCCATTTACTTCTCCCCATCTGCCTGTTCTTTCATTGCTCAACGTAAATAAAAATCCCCATTCTTCTGCAATAAACATATTGCATTATGAATGAGGATTTTATTTCTATCACTTATATCACATAATTACCGTGTTATCGAAGCATCTGGTCCACATGCCTCTGCAGGATATCGAAATAGTCCTGTGGATTGCATTCCTGATATGCAGCCATATATGCATCCCATGTCGATGCGAAGTCATCGCTCATGATCACCTGCGGTAACCAGCTTCTCTTGACCGCGTCGATTTCATCACGAATCATGCCGCCTTTGGATTTTGATGACAAAGACTGTGTATACGAATACATCGGATACCATGCGCCGGGCGCTTCATTTGTTCCCAGCAGCTCGACATAATTTTGTACACCATACGCTTCAAAACACTCCCGTATGTCGGGCTTTAGGCTTTTCATAAACTCCACCGGCTGATACTCCATCGAAAATGCATTGATTCCGTCGTCAAGCAGACCTTCTACTCGTGGAAAATACGAATAGGGACAAAAATGAGATTCATTCAGCACGCTGTCTCCGTGACGTTTTCCCTGTTCACTATCCATATAGAACATACCGTTTTCGTCCACCGAATAGTCCAGGTCTTTTTCTCCCCAGAATCGAAGCTTCGTAATATCGGAATCCAGCAGATCATTTACAAACTGAAGTGCCCCCTGCACATCTTCACAGGATGTGGTAATCGAAAGTCCGCTCGATGTATCCATCTCTGCATTCCGGCTTGTATGCCACTGGTTTGACGTACCTTTGGCCATTGTAATCGGAAGCGGAACATAATCGCACCCCAGATCATTCAGTCCGTTTATCTCATAAGGCTCTGCCAGATTGTAATAGAACTGCCACCATTGGTCAACCATTCCGAGAACAGCACCGGTTCCTAATTTATCCAGATATTCTTCGTATGTACTGGTAAACGACTGCGGATCAAAAATACCCTTGTGGTACTCTTCATTCAGCTTGTGAAAATACCGTCTGGCAGTCTCCGTCGTATTATAATCAATGACCTGATCATTCCCGGGATCAACCATACAACTTCCGTCATTGGGATATCCAGCCAGAAACTGCGGCACATTCTCCAGGCAGAAGAATCTCCAGTCATCGCACAATACGGTAAACGGAATATTTGGGGTTCCGTCTGGCATGGCAGGATTCGCCTGCACATAAGCTTCGATCAGATCAAAATATTCATCCACCGTTGTAATCTTCGGATATCCGGCCCATTTTAAAACGCGCGTCTGTATCCAGAATGCCTCGCCCGTATGCGTCACTTCAACATTCTCTCCCTGAGACACACAAAACGGTGGAATCCAGTAAATATGTCCGTCTTCCTGCCGGAAGCGCTCCCACTGTTCCTCCGAAAGATAATTCCTGATATTCGGATAGTCATCCCAATACTCATCAATCGGAATCAGTGCATCCGCATCAAGCAGCACTTTCTCTCCGAGAATAAAATCTGGATATTCTCCCGAAGCAATGTACGAATTGAGTGCCTCTTCCTTGGATTGCCCGACAAGCCAGTTTTCCTCGCAATCTGCCCCAATTTCGTCCGCAATCATTTCCTTTATATCATTTTGCGTATTCAACATCTTACCCGTAACGCTGAAAAAAGCAGTAAAATGTTTGATTTCCTGCTTCTGCACATATTGTGCGTTGTAACTGTATCCCGCAAGTCCAATAAGCAGTCCCGCCATAAGCAGCGCTGACACGATTCTCTTTTTCATGCACTCCTACCTTCTCCTCAAAAGCTTTCTTTTATTATAGCTTTTTTTCTGTCAAAGGACAAGCAATCGCATCCGCAAGCACGGTTAAAGTGATATATTCTCTCCTCTTAATCCATTAAATGCACCCTTGATGGCAGCCTCCTCATGTGCGATCAGCCACTTGTTTTTCGCGGTCATAAGTTTGTCCTCACCATCTGCTGCAAGGGTAAAATCAATCGGTGTGTTTGTACCCTTCGGCAAGATCACAACACACTTAAATCCACCGTCTGCTGCGTTGCACGGTGCATAATGAAGTGTCGTCTCATACATTTCAACGACCGTTCCTGCCGGAACCTTAAAAGCCTCGATTTTTGCTGTATCATAAGTAAATTCATCCGTTACATCCGGCAGCCATCCCAATAAAAGGATCATATCCGTTACCGCAATGTTGATTTCGGAATTTCTATGATATTCTACCGCGTTTAACTTGTGATTGTTTCCGTTGCAGTAACCAATCTGGATTGGAAGTCCGCCAAAGACACGCTCGCTGAATGTCTTTGCTTCCGGAACCGCTTCAAGCTCCTCGACTGATGGCACATAAATAACATCCTCCGGAAGCGGTGTGTGCTCCATCCCCTTTATCAGTTTTGTGCATTCGATGTTATTCCAAACCTTACCGTATTTACGGAATTTTTCATCATTAACAGAAAAAATCTCCATGATTACCTCCTCATACTCATTTTTTCTGAGTATAACAGTTTGGTAGCCATGGAGACATGCCTTTCTTTGTCTTTACAATGTCACTTTTTTGTCTTTTTCCAGCAATGCCCGATGATGGGCATATGATTCCCTCTGCTTTTTCTTAACAAGCTGCTTTCGGTATTCACTCGTCAGCATTCCATACCGCTTGCGAAACAGATTGGTAAACGCTTTACTGTTGGCAAATCCATGATCAAATGCAATATCCACGATCTGCTTATCCGTATTTTCCAAATCCTTTACCGCATGTTCCAGCCGGATATTTTGCAGATAATCCTTATAATTGATGCCCGCATAGCGTACAAACATTTTTGACAGATAAGACGGCGAATATCCGAATATTCCCGCCAGTTTTCCAAGCGAAATATCTTCCATATAATGATCCTTGAGATAGGATGTAATCATACCGAGCCGGTTCAGCTGCTGATTGCTTTTGAGCAATTCATCCTGCACATCCAGCTTCCTGTATTTCTTTACCAGAATATGTAATAGTTGATAAAACATACTTAAAATTTCAAAATCATAGCCATCTGTCTGCATCCGATACACCTTATACATACGAAAGATCAGACATGCCACCTGCTCATCGTATGTCCGTTCACTGTGCGAAAACCAGATAAACTGCTCGCCCGTAAAGTACGACGCGAACTGATTCAGCGGAATCTGCAGCACAATCGTGTGATTCGGCCTGTTCGCATGGATCGCATGCACCTCGTTGCTGTTGACAATGATGAACTCGCCTTCCCCCAGATGATAATGCGTTGTGTCAAGAATAAAATCAAGTTCTCCTTCCTGCACTGCAAAAATCTCAATGGACCGGTGCCAGTGTTTCTCCCTGATATATTTTCCGCTGTATCCCTCGAATAAAAAAAGTTTAAACGGAAAGCCTTTGTCCGGCACAATAACCTCATGTTGATACTGCTGCTCTGTCATATGCTCCCACATAACTATCACATATTTCTTGACTAGACATTAAATCTGAAAAGAATCACATCGCCGTCTTTAACCACATAATCCTTTCCTTCCATGCCAACGATTCCTTTTTCTCTGGCTGCCGCAAGGCTTCCGTTATCCAGCAGATCCTGATAGTTGACAACCTCTGCCTTGATAAATCCACGTTCAAAATCCGTATGAATCTTTCCGGCTGCCTGTGGTGCTTTGGTTCCTTTTTTGATGGTCCATGCACGGCACTCATCTTCGCCGGCCGTCAGGAAACTGATCAGCCCCAGCAGACTGTAACTTGCCGCTACCAGCTTATCCAGACCACTGGATGAAACGCCGAGGTCATCGAGATATTCCTTTTTTTCTTCATCGGAAAGTTCGGAAAGTTCCTGCTCGATCTGTGCACAGATAACAAACACTTCTGCACCTTCTTCTTTTGCCAGTTCACGCACTTTTGCCACATGCGGATTGGAGGCTCCGTCATCTGCCAGATCATCCTCTGCTACGTTTGCTGCATAGATGGTAGGCTTTGCAGTGAGGAGGTTGTATCCCTTAAACCAGATCTGTGCGTCATCATCATCCGGCACCTCAAAGGTTCTCGCCATCTTTCCATCTTCCAGATGTGCCTTGACTGCCTCAACAAGTTCCAGTTCCTTGGCAAGTGTCTTATCCATTCTTGCCTGCTTGGCAATCTTTGCAATTCTTCTGTCGAGAATCTCAATATCCGAAAAGATCAGCTCCAAATTGATGGTCTCGATATCACGTGCCGGATCAATGGAACCGTCGACATGGATAATATTGGTATCCTCGAAACAACGCACTACATGTACAATCGCATCGACCTCCCTGATATTGGCAAGGAACTGGTTTCCGAGTCCCTCTCCCTTGCTGGCACCTTTTACAAGTCCTGCAATATCAACAAATTCGATTGTGGCAGGTGTCACCTTTTTTGTATGATAAAGCTCACCGAGCTTTACGATTCTCTCATCCGGAACCGAAACGATTCCTACGTTTGGATCGATGGTCGCAAACGGATAGTTCGCAGACAGTGCACCTGCTTTGGTCAGTGAATTGAATAAGGTACTTTTTCCCACGTTTGGGAGTCCGACAATGCCGAGTTTCATGATATATATTTCTCCTTTGAAAAGTATTGTAAGCTAATAAAAACAATATATAGTGTACCACATTAATGCTTAATTGTACAATTATTTCTCCCTAGCTGCCAGAATGCCACGGCACTTGCCGCCGCTACATTGAGCGAATCCACGCCATGCGACATCGGAATACAGACCGTATAATCGCAGTCCGCAATCGTATGTCCTGCCAGGCCATCCCCTTCTGTGCCAAGCACGACAGCCAGCTTTTCTTCCGCAGCCAGTGCCGGATCATCAATTCCAACCGAATCCCCGGAAAGTGCCATGGCTGCCACACGAAATCCCATTCGGTGCAAATGGTCAATGTCCGCTCCTGCCGCCTGACCGGGTGGATTTTTCACCCCGTTTTCCGTCTGCAGGTATGTCCACGGAATCTGAAAGACGGTTCCCATGCTTACCCGGATGGCGCGCCGGTACAGCGGATCACTGCATCCCGGCGTCAGAAGCACCGCATCCATATGAAGTGCAGCCGCCGAACGGAAAATAGCACCGACGTTGGTTGGATTTACCACGTTTTCGAGTACTGCAATGCGTCTGGCTTTGGCACAAATTTCCTCCGGTTCCTGCAGCTTCGGCCGGTACATGGCACAAAGTGCCCCTCTGGTCAGAGCAAAACCGGTCAGCTTTGTCAGCACATCAAATTCTGCCGTATACACCGGAATATCCCCGCATCTTTCGATCATTTCTTTTGCTTCTCCCTGAGCATGTTTTGTTTCCATAAGCAAAGACACCGGTATGCATCCCGCATCCAGTGCCCGCTCAATCACTTTTGGACTTTCGGCAATAAACATTCCTTCTTCCGGATGCGCACGGTTCAGCAGCTGATTTTCGGTCAGCCGCGCGTACACATCCAGCTCCGGTGCCATAAAGTCCGTTATTTTTATTCTATGACTCACTGTTACGTCCACCTTTGTTCAAACTTTTTTTATTATCCCAAAATGCACGCACGATTGCAAGTCTATTCGTAATCTTTTACATTGGAACTGTCAACTTTTTCAAACGGTACCCATACATACAGTCCATCTTTGGTTGCTCCTTCGAGTTTTGTCACATCCGAACCGTTTGCAACCGCAACCGCTGTCTCTATGACCATTTTTCCCTGTCCGGCACCTGACTGGTACACGGTAAACGCCATATCTCCGGACTCGATTGCCGCACATCCGCCGGCCGTTGCATCAATTCCGAGAATCGGCATGCCGTTTATTCCTGCCTCTTTGCATGCATCGACAATTCCCATCGCCATGGTATCATTGTTACATGCCACAACATCACAGGACTGTCCGGTCTTTAAGAAAAGTTCAAACATCTTCTGTGCCGTTGCCTGATCCCAGTCTGCATTATCCTCAAATACATAATTGATTTTCTTGCCGGACGCATTCAATGTATCCTTCAATGCACCCGTACGTCCTTTCGTTGCCGAATGGTTCTTTGGTCCCTTGAAGATTGCCACATTGATTTCATCCGAAGAAGAATACTTATCCAGAATATACTCTGCCTGATACTGTCCCGCTACATTTTCATCGGAACCCACATACATATATTTTCCGGCCTCCAGATACGATGCATCCGGACAACTGTTATAAAAAATAACAGGAATTCCGTCTGCCAGTGATTCCAGTTCCAGCGCGGTATCTGCATTGACCGGTCCACATAAAATCACATCATATTTTTCTTTTGCTGCCTGTTTGATATGTTCCACCTGACTCTCCAGGGAACCATCCTCATCATAGACATCCAGTGTTGCACCTTTTTCCTGTGCTGTCTTTTTTGCCTGTTCCACAATCGTGTTGCGGAAATCATCTCCCTGTGACAACGACATCATGATTTTGATTCCGTTTCCGCTGCCGGATTTGCCTCCGGTACTGCCGCATCCTGCCATGCAGCCCACAAGAAGCAGGGCGCATATCATACAACTGATTACTTTCTTCATGACCTTTTACCCTCCTATATCTGAAACTGCTTGACCTGATCCGCCAGCTGGTCTGCAGATTCTGCCAGATTTCCGGCTTCCGCTTCCACCTGTTCACTGTTCTTGGAAATACTCTTTGCCTGCTGGAGCATGGATTCCGAAGTGGCAAGAATTTCATCCGAACTTGCCGCCTGTTCTTCGGAAATTGCGGCAACATTGGTTGCCACCTGATCCACCTGGTTGATTTTTTCTACCACATCCTCTATCAGATGGCTGGTTTCCTGGATATTCTGGAAAATCTGGTCAAATGTATCCACCGCTGTATGAATCAGATCCGCACTGCTTTCGATATCGCTGGCACTGTTTCCGGCCTGTTTGACGGCATCATCCACAAGTCCGTTGATTTCATTGATGAGTGATGTAATATGCGCTACCGAATCCGCACTGTTTTTTGCAAGTACCCCAATCTGTGAGGCAACTACCGCAAATCCGCGTCCGGTTTCCCCTGCACGCGCTGCTTCAATCGATGCATTTAAGGAGAGCAGGTTGGTTTCCTCCGCAATATCCCCGATCAGTTTTATAATATCTACGATTTCTCCGGAAGCCGTACCCACTTTATCAACCGCTTCTTCGAGGTTATGTATGGAAATTTCGATATTATGAAGCGCATTTCCAACGCTCTCCATATCGGCTTTTCCTTTTTCTGATACTTCCACAGTGGTACGCATCTTATCTTCTACTTTATCACTGTCCTCTTTGGTATCCGCAACAACACCGGCAAGCTGGGTTGCGTTCTGTGCGATTTCATTGACGGAAACCGACAGCTGATCAACCGTTGCATTCAGCTCCGTCATGGACTGTGACTGGATATTTGCCGCAGAATTCATTTCACCCGAAACATTCTTGCTCGATCCCGCCTGTTTTTCCAGACGGTCGGAGACATGTCCCATCTGCCGGATCATTTCCTTCATTGATGCAATAAAATGTTCCACGCTGCGCCCCATCACAGCAATCTCATCATTTCCTTTCACCTTCATGGATACGGTAAAGTCACCGGATGCCATGCTGGTAATTACCCTTGTCATCTCCTTCACCGGACGGATCACCACATGCGTCACACGTTCGATCAGAACACATAATACAAGGATCGAAATAATGCTGAAAATGATCATAAGATTCCGCAATCCTACCAGATCCGCAAGTACAACACTCGTAGGAACATAGGAAACCAGCAGCCAGTTGGTTCCGTTTACTTCCTTAAATACCGTCATATTTCCATCGAGTGTACAGAAATCATACGATTTGCCGGAAACCTTTTTCTCCACATCTTTATAAAATGCACTCTGTCCGTCTGCCCCCAGTGTCTTGGAAATCAGATCGGAATCCCTGCTTGCAAGGATCACGCTGCTGTCCTTATCCACAAGAAATGCCTCTGCATCGTGCATTTCGATAAAAGAATTTACAATCACGGAAATACGGTCCAATGTCATATCGGCTGCAATTACACGCACGGTATCTGAGCCGTCATTCAAAAGTCCGGATGCACTGACAACATTCGTTCCGTCCGGATTCTGGTGTGCAGAACCGACTGCCATATTAACTCTTGTCATTCCTTCCTGATACCACATACTCTCTTTCGGATTCGGCTCCTGCTTTTTGGAGTCTGTACCTTTTAAAAAGCTGCCATTGGCATCTGCAAGAAAAAGACCATCCGGATAATTTTCACTGTATCCACAGGATGCATCCAAAATGGTCTGCAGCTGTGTCTCATCCGGGTGCAATTTTTCAATCATGGTCTTTGCCATCTGCATGGAAGCCAGATTTTCCTCAAGCCATGCCTCAATTTTTGATGCCTGATTGTTTACCGAAGATTCCAGTAAATTTTTGGAATAACTCTCGATAATTCCGGACGATACGTGATATGCGGTAAACACCAGAATCAGTATAATCGCAATTACTACCGGAATAATAATTCCAAGTAATTTTGCTTTAATAGAAATGTTACCCTTCTTTTTCACAAACAATTCCCTCCCTCTTTTGTTTCTGTCCCTATTATAGTTTCTTACGCCTGTATCGTCAATGTTTTGCACTTTTTAAAATTTTTCTGCTTTTTTCGGATACATGCACAAAATGAGAGAGACCTTACGGTCTCTCTCAAATAAGAAGAAAAAATTGAAGTATGTAAAACAAAAATTTGATATTGTCAATTATAATATCCGGATACTACTTCTGTACGTTAAATGCTCCCATCCCCGGATAAACAGCTGCTGCACCAAGTTCTTCTTCGATACGGAGTAACTGGTTGTATTTTGCCACACGCTCTGTTCTGCTCGGTGCACCGGTCTTGATCTGACAGGTATTTAATGCGACAGCCAGATCTGCAATTGTGGTATCTTCTGTCTCTCCGGAACGGTGAGAAGAAATGGCTGTGTATCCGGCTTTGTGTGCCATCTTGATTGCCTCTAAAGTTTCGGACACGGAACCGATCTGATTTAACTTGATCAGAATAGAGTTTCCGCAGCCAAGGCTGATTCCCTTTGCCAGACGCTCGGTATTGGTAACGAAAAGGTCATCACCGACAAGCTGTACTTTGTCACCCAGCTCAGCGGTAAGCTTCTGCCATCCTTCCCAGTCCTCTTCATCCAGTGCATCCTCGATGGAGATGATCGGATATTTCTCCACAAGCTTTTTCCAGTGGTCAATCAGCTGCTCAGATGTATATACGGTTCCTGCCTTTGGCAGTTTGTACTCGCCCTTCTTTCCGGTCTTCCACTCGGAAGATGCGGCATCCATTGCGATCTTGAAATCTTTACCCGGCTCATATCCGGCTTTCTTTACTGCTTCAAGGATCGTCTCGATTGCTTCCTCATCCGATTTCAGCGCCGGTGCAAATCCACCCTCATCCCCAACGGATGTGGCAAGTCCTCTGTCCTTTAAAATAGAAGCCAGTGCATGGAATACTTCCGCACACCATCTGAGACATTCTTTAAAGGAAGGTGCTCCTACCGGCATGATCATAAATTCCTGTACATCCAGTCCGGAAGACAGTGCGTGACATCCACCGTTTACGATGTTCATCATCGGAACCGGAAGACGGTTTCCGGAAGCCCCGCCAAGGAAACGGTAAAGCGGAATATCCAGTGAAATTGCTGCCGCTCTGGCACATGCGATGGAAACAGCAAGAATTGCATTTGCCCCGAGTTTGGACTTGTCCTTTGTTCCGTCCGCATCGATCATTGCCTTGTCAATTGCATAGGTGTCGGATGCATCCATCCCCTGCAGTGTCCCGTTGATCACGGTGTTGATGTTTTCAACGGCTTTCTGCACGCCCTTTCCAAGGTAACGGCTCTTGTCTCCGTCACGAAGTTCCAGTGCTTCAAACTCACCGGTTGATGCACCGCTTGGTGCCATGCCTCTTCCGATTGTACCATCTATCAATGTAACCTCTGCCTCAACAGTAGGGTTTCCTCTCGAATCCAAAATTTCTCTTCCAACTACTTTTTCAATCTCCAGATAATTCATTTTTCTGTTCTCCTTTCGATATGCGAAGAACTCCTTCCGGAAGCGGTAATGGCGTCGTTTTGTACTTCCGTTAAACACACTCAGCAGTTATGTGTTTGCGAAGGAGTCTTCAAATGATTTACACAAGGAAGTTAGTTGTATCTAACCCAAGAAAGATTATATCTGACATATTGAAAAATAGCAAGCATTTTTTCTGATAGTTTTTATCAACTAATTTTGGTTAGTTTTATCACACTTCACAGCTTATATTTTCAGATCGTGCCTGCATTGTCCTTTTCTTTTTAAATCTGGCGGATGAGATTTACCATCTCCACAGCACCCAGTGCACAATCATACCCCTTGTTTCCAGCTTTCGTTCCCGCGCGCTCAATCGCCTGCTCGATATTTTCCGTCGTGACCACGCCAAACATAACCGGAATTTCACTCTCCAGTGAAACTGCTGCCACTCCCTTGGATACTTCATTGCAGACATAGTCGTAATGGCTTGTACTTCCGCGGATCACGGCACCCAGACAGATCACGGCATCGTATTTTTTGCTCATTGCCATCTTCTTTGCGATCAATGGGATTTCAAATGCCCCCGGCACCCATGCCACCGTAATGTCCTCTTCCTTCACATCATGACGCAGCAGGCCATCCATGGCACCGCCCAGCAGTTTGTTGGTGATAAATTCGTTGAACCGTGCGACGACGATTCCTACCTTCATATTGTTTGCTACTAATTTTCCTTCCAGTGTACTCATAATGTTCATTCTCCTTTTCTTCATTTTAAAAGTTTAATACATGTCCCATACGATTCTGCTTTGTTTTTAAGTAAAACAGATCATACGGTGTGGCCTGCATCTGGATCGGCACGCGCTCTGTGATGGAAATTCCAAACTCTCCGAGCTGGTATACTTTGTCGGGATTGTTGGTTAAAAGCCGCATGCTGTGCACACCCAGATCCTTTAAGATCTGTGCGCCGATGTAATATTCGCGCTCATCCCCGGCAAATCCTAAGGCAAGATTGGCATCTAAAGTGTCCATTCCCTGTTCCTGCAGTTCATATGCACGCAGTTTGTTGATCAATCCGATACCGCGGCCTTCCTGCCGCATGTAAAGTAAAATCCCGCGACCTTCCCTTTCAATCTGTGTCATGGCAGCGGCAAACTGCTGTCCACAGTCGCACCGCAGGGAGCCAAAGGTATCTCCGGTGAGGCACTCGGAATGTACACGGCAGAGTACATTTTCTCCGTCCCCGATTTCTCCTTTGACTAATGCCACATGATGTTCACCATTTAAACGGTTCACATAACCGTATGCCCGAAACTTTCCATACTTCGTCGGCATCTTTGTCACAGCCACACAGTCTACCAGTTTTTCATGACATTTGCGATATTCCTGAAGTGCCGCGATGGTAATCATTTTGATACCATATTTTTTTGCAAGTGCCAGTAGTTCCGTTGTGCGCATCATAGTACCATCCTCGCGCATAATCTCACAGCAGAGTCCACATTCTTTTAAGCCTGCCAGGCGGCACAGATCCACGGTTGCTTCCGTATGCCCGTTTCTCTCCAGCACCCCGTTCTTCTTTGCCAGAAGCGGAAACATATGTCCCGGACGCCGGAAATCCTCCGGTTTTGCATCCTCTGCCACACAGCGCATGGCGGTCATGGAACGCTCGGCAGCGGAAATGCCTGTGGTTGTTTCCACATAATCCATGGAAACCGTAAACGCGGTTTCATGATTGTCCGTATTGTTTTCCACCATCTGCGGAAAATGCAGCTTTTTTACATATTCAGCGGACATTGGCATACAGATCAGCCCTTTTCCATGCATTGCCATAAAATTGATGTTTTCCGTTGTGGCAAATTCCGCGGCACATATAAAATCGCCCTCATTTTCGCGATCCTCGTCATCGGTGACAAGAATCAGTTTTCCGTTTCGTAATTCCTCAAGTGCTTCCTCAACGGTTGCAAATCCTTCCATTGTTCATTCCTCCTGTTATTTTTTCTCTTTTTATATCCATGGTGTTTTAGAATCCACAGTTTTCCAGAAATTCCCGGGTGATGTGGCTTTCTTTTTTTTCTTCCTGTGGATGCAGCAGTTTTTCCACATATTTTCCGATGATATCCGTTTCTAAATTCACAATATCTCCCTCTTTTTTGCTTCCAAGCGTTGTCACCTCCGCCGTATGTGGGATCACGGACACGGAAAAGTCATGTGCCGTCACAGCGGCGACCGTAAGGCTGATTCCATCTATGGTAACCGAGCCTTTCTCCACCACATACCGAAGCACTTCCGGTGGTGCCTCCATCCGTATCCACACGGCATTGTCATCCCGTTTTTTTTCAGTGATCTGTCCGGTTCCATCCACATGTCCTGCCACAATATGCCCGCCAAACCTTCCGTTTGCCGGCATGGCACGCTCCAGATTCACGGGACTTTTCCGCTTACACTGTGCCAGTGACGACCGGTTTAATGTTTCATGCATCACATCCGCGGTAAATGTTTCACCGTCAAAGGAAGTGACCGTCAGGCAGACACCATTGACCGCAATGCTGTCTCCGATATGCACATCCTCAAGCACCTTTCCCGCCGCAATTGTAAGTACTGCGGAATGTGTGCCTTTTGCGACCTCCAGGATCGTTCCCATCTCCTCTATGATTCCTGTAAACATCCCATATTCCTCCTGTTCTCCACCGGATACCCTTCGATCAGCCAGTCCGATCCCAGTGCTGTGATTTTTGTCCGGGTTAACTCTACGGCATCCGCAGGGGTGTGAAATCCCTGCCCCTCAACCGGGGTTTTTGCTTCTGTCCCCCCGAACAGCTTTGATGCCACATATGCCTGCACTTTCTGCACGATTCCTGCCTGCAGTGCCGACCAGTTCAAGGTTCCCCCGCCTTCAAGAATCACACTGTCGATTCCCAGCTGCCCAAGCTGCCGCATCAGATCCACAAGATCCACATGTCCGTCTTTTTCCGGTGTAACCAGAATCTTACATCCCGCCCCGATATAAGGCATATGCATGGCTTCCTGTCTGTTGCAGGTTGCAAGAATCGTTGGAATTTCTTTCGCACTGCGCACAATCTGTGATTCCAATGGTGTCCGCAGTGTGGAATCACAAATGATACGCACCGGATTTGCCCCGTTTTCTGTTCCCTTAAGCCGGCAGGTCAGCATCGGATCATCCGCAAGTACCGTTCCCACACCAACCATGATGGCACGGTAACGGTTTCTCATGCGGTGTACATGTGCACGCGCTGCCTCCCCGGTCACCCAGCGGGATTCCCCTGTATATGTTGCGATCTTTCCGTCCAGTGTCATTGCATATTTTAAAATGACAAACGGCAGTTTCGTCTGCATGTAATGGAAAAACACTTCATTTTCCGCATCACATTCCTTTTCCAGTACATGTTCGGTCACTTCCACACCATGCTCCCGCAAAATCCGGATGCCTTTTCCATGTACCAGAGGGTTTGGATCCTTCGACCCAATCACCACCCTGCGGATTCCGGCGGCAAGCAGGGCATCGGTACACGGCGGCTGTTTTCCGTGGTGGTAGCACGGCTCCAATGTGACATAAATGGTTGCTCCTTTGGGAGATTTGGTACAATGTGCCAGCGCATTCCGCTCCGCATGCAGCTGTCCGTACCGTTCGTGATATCCTTCCCCGATAATTTCTTCATCTTTTACGATCACGGCTCCCACCAGAGGATTCGGGGATACCCATCCCGCTCCTTTTTCCGCCAGTTCGAGTGCTCGCCGCATATAAGTTTCATCTGTCATAAGTTCCTCCATACTACAAAAAGCCCCGGGCAATTTCTGCTCAGGGCTTCTTTCGGATGTGTTCTGCTGCTTGGGCTTCTTTGGGAAAATAAAAAAGCTCTGGAAATAAATTCCAGAGCAAATATTCCAATATCCATCACAGCCGTATACGGTCTCTTGTGTTTCTATCGCTTATCTTCTTTCATCCAGACTGTACTGTCGGCTTCGGAATTGCACCGAATCATGCCTTGCGGCTCGTGGGCTGTACCACCGGTAGGGAATTGCACCCTGCCCTGAAGATATCTATAAAATTGTCTATGTATAAAACTATAATCATTCTTTCCTTCTCTGTCAAGGAAAAATTATTCTTATACTGCCTCCACGGTATAACGTGCTTTCCAGATGCCGCCCGGTGCAATCAGGTTTCCCCACTCCCGGTCTTTTAAATCGCCGGTAAAATCAGCGCTGTCACAGCGTCCATACCAGGGTTCCACACATACAAACGGAACATCCGGACCTGCCGGTGACCAGATTCCAAACAGTGGTGCATCCATCGTAACGGTCAGATACGGATTTCCCTCCCTATCACAGAGAGAGACTTCGTGCACATTCTGGTTTTCGATAACAAGTGCATCCGCATCAAACAGATGATCCGTGACCGTAAGATAACTGTCTTTCAGTTCATAATCCACCGTACCATTTCCGACGAGACCATCTACAATTGTTGTACTTGTGAGCGGGCCTGCCACATCAAAACGGATTTTACAATTCTTTGGACGGTTGAATGCCGGATGTCCGCCAATCGAAAACGGAAGTTCCTCTTCCGAAGGATTTTCCACCTGCCAGAGCACTTCCAGCTTATTTCCCTCTATGTGATATCCAATGCGAAGAGTAAATGCATAGGGATATTTTTCCATAGTTTCCTCATTTGACTGTAATACAAACCAGAGCGTATCCTCCGTCTTAGAATCCAGTGTAAAATCCATATCACGGGCAAATCCATGCTGCCCCATCGTGTAGGTCTGTCCCTTGGTGCGAAACTGTTTTTCTTTTACTGCCCCGACAAATGGAAACAGTACCGGAGAAGTACGCCCCCAGAATTTTGGATCTGCTTTCCACATGTACTCTTTTCCTGTATTTTTACGGACCAGGGATTTTAATTCTGCCCCATGTTCCTCCACTTCGATTGCAATGAGTTCATTCTCAAGCTTATGTCTTGCCATATGTTTTCTCTCCTCTAATTCTATAGATTACGCGTTACCGCTTCGCTTTTTCTTTTCTGCAAACGTCCCCTTAACTGCCGTTTCCGGACCACGCAGTGAACCAGCCATTTAAATGAGGAGTTTTCTCACCATCTCAGCATCAAAGGTAACAGATTTCAGATGATCCACCTCAATCTGATACAGCGCATTTGCAGCAATATGTTCTGCCGCCTGCTCCAAATCACGGATTCCACTGGTACCCGAATACAGATCCACGATTGTATTTAATGCCTCATCTGTGATGATACATTCCTCTTCCTTTAAGCTCATGCGCTTTAATACCTTAGGCAGTGCAAATTTTGAGAAGATAATCTTCTTTTCCTCAAACGTATAATCCGGGATATCAATTACCGCAAAACGGGACAGAATCGGTGCGCTGATCTGCTCCTTGTCGTTTGCTGTGGCAATCGGATAAACACCGGATGTCGGGATCATACACTCGATATAGTTATCTGTAAATCCCAGATTATCCAGAAGTGTCAGTAAGACATCTGCCGGATTTCCGTTTCCTTTTCCAGAAGCTGCCTTATCCAGCTCATTGATAATAAATACCAGGCTTGACTCTCCTGCCATGGCAAATGCATCCATGATGATCCCCGGCTTTGCGTTAGCATAAATTCTCGAACTTCCGGTCAGCTGCTCCGGATCATTGATGGAACTCATATCAAGAGTTGTCCACGGAAGTTTTAAAATACGGGCAACTGCATAGGCAATCTGCGATTTTCCGGTTCCTGCCGGTCCCACCAGAAGCAGTCCGTATGCCGGAAGCGTATGTGTGCGGTTGATCTGAATGATCGTCTCAATGATTCTCTGCTTTACACGCTCCATGCCATACAGTTCCTCATCTAAAATCCGACGGGCTTCCTTGGGATCAATGGCCTCAAAATAATTGTTTTTCCACTGGATATTCATCATGATGGAAAGTGCACGCTGTGCATGACGCCGCTCTTCCGGAGACACTTCATTGGAACGTGCCACTGCTAAATTCCGGCGTGCCCACAACCGGATGTTATCCGGCATGGTCCGTCCTGCGCAGGTCATAAAATCGGTGATGCTCTGAATACTGGTGAGCTTCATATCATCGCCGTCTTCCTCCTGCTCCTCATCCACCGCTTCCTCACTCGGTGCACTGCTGGCAAACAGACGCTCCATCATAAACTGTAAAAAGCCATCTTCCGCGGAAAGCTTTTTTCCACCGCCAAATGCAATTTCACGGATCTTATACACGGCATATCCATCCGGTGTGTTCTCTCCAGACAGCCGGACATTAATGTGGTTTTCCCCCAGCCAGCGAAGCAGATTGACAAAACGGGCATCCACCCGCAAAATATCCGCACATACAGTTCCGTCTTCCTGGGTAAACTCAAATGCTGTGCGCTTTGTCTGGTTCGTGAACACTCCGCAGGAATGATATTTCCACTGCTTTGCCGTATTATCTAAAACCAGAATCGGATATTTTGCACTTGCAGTGTTTTCATTCGACTGAAATGTTGTATAGGTACACTCACAGGCTTTCTTTTCTTCCGTTGTATTGCTGAAATCAAATACAGGCATATCTATCTCCCTTCTACATGATTTAAGGGTCAAAAACAGTTTTGACCCTTATCCTGCATAAACAATTCTGTTATTTTCTACGAAAGCAGTGCTTTATCACTTGCAAATTCCTCACCGCTTACTTTTTCAAACTGATGCAGCAGATCTCCGACCGTAAGTTTCTTTTTGTCTTCACCTGCGATATTTAAAATAACTTTTCCTTCATGCATCATAATCAGACGGTTTCCATGGGCAATCGCATCCTTCATATTGTGTGTTACCATCATGGCCGTCAGATGATTCTCTGAAATGATCTGATCCGAAATCTCAAGTACCTTTGCGGCAGTCTTTGGATCCAGCGCAGCCGTATGCTCATCGAGAAGCAGAAGCTTCGGTTTCTGGATGGAAGCCATCAGAAGCGTGATTGCCTGACGCTGTCCACCGGATAACAGACCGACTTTTGATGTCAGGCGATCTTCCAGTCCAAGATGCAGGGTGGAAAGCATTTCACGGTATTTCTCGCGTTCCGCTTTGGTAATTCCCCATCGCAATCCCCTGGATTTTCCACGTCTTGCTGCAATTGCCATATTTTCCTCAATGGACATTGTGGTAGCCGTACCGGTCATCGGGTCCTGGAACACACGTCCCAGATATTGTGCCCTGCGATGCTCGGATAACTTTGTCACATCCTCGCCGCCGATATAGATTTTTCCGGAATCTACCGGCCATACACCGGCTACGGCATTCAGTGTTGTCGATTTTCCTGCACCGTTTCCACCGATCACTGTGACAAATTCGCCTTCCTCAAGTGTCAGGTCGACACCGTCCAGAGCCACTTTTTCATTTATCGTACCCGGATTGAATACTTTCCGGATATTTTCAATTTTTAACATCTCACTCATCGGTTACAGCCCCCTTGTTGCTTTTTTCTTATTCTTCAGATATGGAATCGCAAGGAAAATTGCTACCACGATTGCTGAGAACAGTTTCAGATCATCCGATGGGAATTTCAGCCACAAAATGATGCTCAGCACAAGGTAGTAAATGATCGCTCCAACAATCACGGAAAACAGCGTATATGCAAATGCCAGTTTCTTTCCTGCACACAGTTTTCCAAACAGTACATCTCCGATAATAACGGCAGCCAGACCGATAACGATTGCGCCTCGTCCCATATTGACATCCGCTGCACCCTGATACTGTGCATAAAGTGCACCGGACAAACCAACGAGTCCGTTGGAAATCATCAGTGCCAGTACCTTACAGAAGCTGGTATTGATTCCCTGTGCACGCGCCATCTGCGGGTTACATCCGGTTGCCCGGATGGCATGCCCCTGCTCGGTTCCGAAATACCAGTAAAGAATCGCCACGATCACTACCCCAAACAGGATACAGGTGGTAAATACTTTAATTTTTGCTGCTGTATCACCGGATACATAACGAAGCGATACCGCAAGGGAATATTTATCCACACTGATCGCCTGATTGGACTGTCCCATAATATTCAGATTGATGGAGTACAGTGCAATCTGCGTTAAAATTCCGGCAAGAATTGGAGGAATTCCCAGTTTGGTGTGCAGAAGACCTGTGACCATTCCCGCAAGCATTCCTGCAGCAAATGCAAAAATAAGGGAAACCCACGGATTCATATCACTGCGGATCAGCATAACCGCCACAGCTCCGCCGGTTGCAAAAGAACCGTCCACCGACAGATCCGCAAAATCCAGAAGTTTGTATGTAATATATACTCCCAATGCCAGAAGGCCCCAGATCAGACCCTGTGCAATGGAGCCCGGCAGCGCACGAAACAGCGCCAGCGGACTTAAGGAAGCAAAATAAGCAGATATTAACACGATACCCATCCCCCTTAATTATTCAGCCTCGATAGCCTTGTAATCATCCGGAATTTTAACGCCCAGCTGATCACAGATATCTTTGTTGTATTCTTTGGTTACGTTTGGTGCAGTCTCAATCTTCATGGTTGTAATGTCCGCACCGTTTACTAAAATGTCATATGCCATTTCACCGGCCTTTTTTCCGATGTCATAATAACTGATGGAAAGCGTTGCCACTCCGCATCCTTTACAGATACCTTCCTCTCCGGCAATAATCGGAGTTCCTGCCGGAAGTGCGATATTGTTGATTGCTTCTGTGTTCTGTGCCATGGTATTGTCTGTCGGAATGTAAATGACATCTGCATACTCGGTTGCACTCTGTACCACAGAACCGATATCATTGGAATCGGAAGCGGTAAACTCTTTGTAGCTGATACCGTCCTCATCCAGGTATTTTTCAAACTCGGTTGCCTGATATTTGGAGTTTGCCTCTGCAGAGCAGTAAAGTATTGCGACATGCTTTGCATCCGGATAGAGCTCTACGAGCATATCCTCCTGCTGATCAAGCGGAGCCAGATCGGATGTACCGGAGATATTTCTTCCGGTTGTACCACTCCAGTCACTGATCTCCAAAGCCGTTGCATAATCGGTAACGGAAGTTCCCAGAATCGGAATATCGGTTGTCGCTGCTGCACATGCCTGTAAAGCAGTGGTTGCATTTGCAAGAATCAGATCCACATTGGAAGATACGAAATTATTTGCAATTGTAGAAGCATTTGCCTGCTCGTTCTGTGCATTCTGGAGATCAAATTTTACATTGTCTCCCAGCTTTTCCTTTAAGACATCCTCAAATCCCTGTGTTGCCTGATCCAGTGCCGGATGCTCCAGCTGCTGGCAGATTCCGATGTTATATACTTTACCGGATGCACCTGCACTCTGTGTCCCGTCTTTTGCTGCATCTGCGGAATTTCCACAGGCGCCCAGGGATACCATCATGGCTGCTGCCACAGCAACCGACATTGCCTTGTTTAATTTTTTCATAGTTGTTCCTCCATTTATATTTTATATAGTCAGATAGACTTTAAGCCGCTTCCCGTCCTATTGGAAAGCGGCTCGTCCACTGCGTAATTACAGGAAAATATATTTGCAGATAAAAAGTACTGCAAGGATATACATCAGTGGAGTAATCTTCTTACGCTTGCCACAGATCAGATTGATCAGTACAAAAGAGATTACACCAATGGCAATACCCTCTGCGATACTGTACATTAAAGGCATCGCAATGAGGCACAGATATGCAGGAACTGCATCTGTCAGATCCTCGAAATCAACCTTTACAATTGCGGATACCATCAGGAATCCGACAAAGATCAGCGCCGGTGCTGTTGCAAAGCCCGGAATTGCCGTAAAGATTGGTGCAAAGAAAATTGCAAGCAGGAATAATAATCCTGTAACGATGGATGCAAGACCGGTTCTTGCACCAGCTCCGACACCGGCAGAGCTCTCTACGAATGTTGTAGTTGTAGACGTACCAAGGATCGCACCTGCAGAAGTAGCAATTGCATCTGCCATCAGTGCCTGCTTTACGTTCGGAAGTTTTCCATCTTCGTCTAACATGCCGGCCTTATCCGATACACCGATCAGTGTTCCGATCGTATCAAACATATCTACAAACAGGAAAGACAACATGACTACGATGAAGTTCATAATTCCGACTCCATGGAAATCTGCTGTAAAACACTGTCCGAACGTCTCCCCGATTTTTGAAAAATCAGTCATGGCAAATGTCGGATACAGAGAATAAAATCCAGCGTCTGCATCGATACGGTAAACACCCGCTACCTGACAGATCATTCCAAGAATCCAGGTAGCCAGAATACCGATCAGAATAGATCCCTTGACTTTTTTGATGTATAAAATTGCAGTAAGAAGCAGACCGATCAGTGCAAGTACTGCACAGATTCCTTCGGTATGCCAGTTATCTCTGAAATTTACATAAGATAACAATGTGGAATCGTTGTTTACAACGATATGTCCACCCTGCAATCCGATAAACGCGATGAACAGACCGATGCCGGCGCTCACACCTTTCTTTAATGTGGTCGGAATGGCATTGAAAATTGCCTCACGCACATTGGTAAGAGAAAGGATAATAAAGATAATACCTTCGAAGAATACTGCCATCAGGGCTACCTTCCAGGAATATCCCATATTTCCGCATACGGTAAATGCAAAGTATGCATTCAGTCCCATACCCGGTGCAAGTGCAAACGGATAATTTGCAAGGAGTGCCATTGCAAACGTACCGATAAAGGATGCCAGACAGGTTGCGATCAGCACTGCTGTCGGGTCCATTCCTGCCTGTGAAAGCAGGTTCGGGTTTACAGCCAGGATATAAGCCATGGTCATAAACGTCGTAATACCGGCGATCACTTCTGTTTTCGCTGTGGTATTGTTCTCTTTGAGTTTAAACATTTTCTCTAACATGTTCTCTCCTCCATATTTTATTGTTTTGTAAAAGCACCCTACTATTCTACCATAAAATAATTGAGAAATCCATTCAATTATTTATGTCTCCAGGTACTTCTTGAAAAGAGAACAAGCATCGGGAAAATTTCCAGTCTTCCGGCCAGCATGTCAAAAATCAGCACAAGTTTGGAAAACCAGGAATACACCGAAAAATTACAGGTAGGTCCCACCACATCAAATCCCGGTCCGATATTGTTAAAGCACGCAGCAACCGCAGACACATTTGTTGTCATAGACAGTCCATCAATAGAAATCAAAAGAAAACTTCCGACTAAAATCACACCGTAAGCCGCCAGATAGGTATTTGTATTATTTAATACATCCTCCCCGATCCGGTTTCCATTCATGCGCACAACTTCCACACGCTGCGGGCTTAAAATTCTGCGGATATTTCTGCGCAGGTTTTTCAGAATCAGAAGAAGCCTTCCCATCTTAAGCCCTCCTGCCGTACTTCCTGCACAGGCACCGACAAACATCAGGCACAGCAACAGTGCTTTCGAAAATCCGGGCCACAAATCAAAGTCTGTGCTTGCAAACCCGGTCGTCGTCATAATAGAGGAAACCTGAAATGCCGCATGGCGGATGGTCTCTTCCCAGGAGCCGTACAGTCCCCGGACATTGAACGTAATTAAAAGAATACTGACTACAAATATGATGATATACAGCCGCAGTTCCTGATCTTTGAGCACTTCCTTTACATGCCGGACTAAAAGCAGATAATAACAGCTGAAGTTGATTCCAAACAAAAACATGAAGACCGTACATACATTCTGTATATATGGGCTGTATCCTGCAATACTGTCATTCCGGATTCCGAATCCACCTGTGCCGGCCGTTCCAAAAGCGGTACATACGGCATCAAAAACCGGCATTTTTCCCAACAGGAGAAACAGGAAATCGATGAATGTCAGCACCATGTATATGACGTACAAAATTCTTGCTGTTGTACGCATTTTCGGCACCAGCTTGTTCACATTCGGTCCCGGACTCTCCGCACGCAGCAGATGCATGGTATACCCTTTGCCTCTCTCTCCGTTCGGAGAAAGTGCCAGAAGAAATACAAGTACCCCCATACCGCCCAGCCAGTGGCTGAAACTCCGCCAGTACATAATTCCGGGAGAAAGTGCTTCCACATCTCCCAGAATTGAAGAACCTGTAGTTGTAAATCCCGATACAATTTCAAACAGGGCATCGACAAAGTTTGGAATTTCCCTGGAAAAAACAAATGGCAGACACCCGAAAAAACTGATTGCAATCCAGCTTCCGGCTACGCAGACCATCCCTTCCCTCGCAAAAAAACGGCGGGTGGAATTTCTGCAAAAACAATACATTAAGATACCGACTCCGGCAGTGATCAGAATGGACAGCCCAAACCCGTAAACTGCTGCCCGGCTTCCGGTATACAGACTGATCAAAAGTGCCGGAACCATAAACCCTGCTTCCACAATTAAGATCTGGGAAAGAAAATTTCCCATCATTTTATAATTCATAGCATCCTCACTCGAAAATATCATTCAGCTGCAAAAGTGTCATACCGCCCTTTGCAACGATAATCACAGAATTTCCAGCCTCATACATGGAATCTCCGTTTGGAATCTCCGTTTTACTTCCATGGCTGATACATGCGATCAGTATGTTGCGCTTCAGGCGGATATTGCGCAATGGTTCCCCGATATGTTTTGTGTCGGCATCTACGACAAACTCCAATGCTTCTGCCTGTCCTTCTGCAATATTGTGCAGTGTCAGTGCTGCACCTGTTGTATTCTGCATGGCACGGACATAACGGACAATCGTATTGCAGCAGAGTTCTTTCGGGCAGATCACACTGCCAAGTCCCAGACTGTCCTGCATACTGTTATTTTCCATATGACCGACTTTCGTAATCACCTGTGGCACTCCACAGGTCTGCGCATACAGCGAAATAATCATATTCATTTCATCCATGCCGGTCATGGTTACAACGGCGTCACAATCATGGATGCCTTCACTTTCAAGCAGAAACTGACTGCTGGCATCCCCGTGTATGATACATACTTCCGGTGGAAGTTTGCCGGATAATTCTTCACAGCGCGCTTCATCCTGCTCAATCAGCAGCACACTGACACCTTCTTTTGCCAGCCAGGTCGACAGATAATAACCGATTCTTCCGCCACCGCAGATAATTACACGCTTTGCCTTGTGCGTGATAATGCCAAGATTGCGCAGAAGCTGTGTCAGCATCTCAGCAGTTGCCGTAATAAACAGATGATCCCCCTCCCGGAGAATAAAATGTCCGGATGGAATCTCCACACCCCCTCCGCGGCTCACTGCGCAGACAAGCACCTTGCATTTGACAACATTTTCCAGATTCATCAGTGCCACATCGCAGAGTTTACTTCCTTTTTGAATCCGCAGCTCCACGATTTCCACACGGCTTTTTGCAAATGTTTCCCTCTGCAGGAAGCCCGGATAGCGAATCAGCCGTTCAATCTCGCGCGCCGCCTGTTTTTCCGGATTCACCATAAGCGAAAGGGAATAGACATCCCGCATGGTAAAAATCTGCTTGCCGTATTCGGGATTGCGGATTCTTGCAATGGTGTGAATTCTCGGATTCAGACCATGGGCAGTCATACCACAGAGCAGATTGACTTCATCCGAACTGGTGGCTGCAATGAGCAGATCTGCCTTTTTCACATCCGCACTCTCCAACACGCGCATGGAGGCACAGTTTCCCTGTACCCCCATAACATCGTAACGCTCCACACTCGAATCCAGCACACGCTGGTTCGAATCGATCAAAGTCAGGTCGTGTCCTGCCGCAGAAAGCTTCTGCGTCAGCGTGAGTCCGACCTTGCCATCACCGGCGATTATTATTTTCACAGATTTGTCCTCCGTTTATATTCTGTATTTAGACGTCCCACATTATAGCATATGGCATATAGAAATACAACCGAGGAGTTTTTGGTCTTTACTGCTTCTTATCCTCCTGATATTCCTCAAAACTGAGAATTACTTTAAACAGATCGCCGTCCATCTGCACCGCAAGATTTCCATGCATCAGCTCGGTCAGGCTTTTTGCGATAGAAAGCCCCAGTCCGTGTCCTTCCGTATTCCGGGAACTGTCTCCACGGACAAATCTTCCGAAAAGTTCCTCGCTGGTCATTTTCAGTCGATCCTTCGAAATATTGCGGAAGGTCATAATCACCATTCCGTGAAATTTTTCCAGCGTAACATACACACGTGTTCCCGGCTGTGCATACTTACATATATTTCCCATCAGGTTGTCAATGATCCGCCACAAATGTCTGCCATCCACATAGATTTCAACGGGTGGTTGCGGACATTCTACAACCATCTCCAGCTGATTTGCCTCTGCCTTTTCTGAAAATTCCCCGACAATCTGTGTCAGAACGACCGTTGCATCACATACTTCCGGATTCACCGGAAGATTTCCGGTAGATGCTTTGGATGCCTCCATCAGATCCTCAATAAGCTTTTTCAGACGGTTGGACTGTCGGTCAAGCACCTCAATGTACTCCCGCATTGTTTCACTCTCTGTCGGCTCCTTTTTGATCAGATCCACATAGTTGATAATAGAAGTAAGCGGTGTTTTAATATCATGGGAGACATTGGTGATCAGTTCGGTACGAAACCGCTCACTCTTCATTTTTTCTTCTACCGCCGCTGCAACTCCGGTCTGTACATTATTTAAATTTTCCGCATGTGTGCGCAGCTCATACATCATTTTTTCTGTATGGATCGGATGCGAATAATCACCTTTTGCAATCCGTTCCCCTCCGTCGAATATCTGTCGAAACTGCACCACAATCTTTAACAGTACGCCGTATTCCACAACTTTCCAGAGGAGATAGACCATGATAATTCCGCCATCCGCTCCGGCACACAGTAAAAGAAATGCTTCTATGAGGAAGACCACAAGAAATACAGCTGTGACTTTTACCGTCATAGACAGATTGGCCAAAAGCGCCAGTCTGATTTCATGCAGTTCTCTTTTTATCCGGCGAAACGGGTTTAAAAGCAGACGCAACAGCGTATAATGCCAGAATTTTCCTGCGCGGATTCTTGCAATGATACTGATCACATATTCATACACAATCAGCTCTGCCAGTGCAAAGGCAATTGCAAAATACGCAACGCAATATTCAGCTCTTGCATTTCGAAACAGACCATCTCCCATATAAAGGCATATCAGCCCACAGCCAATTACTACAAGTCCTGTGATTCCTGTATAAATTGCAAACGGTATACGGTCGATCCTTCGAATCTGTACCGTATCAAACCCTTTTTTCCATCCTGCCGATACAAACAAAACGCCAAGCGAAACCAGCCATACAAGAGCGCTCAAAAGCAGCCACCACCCCGATGTCTTCCGCAGCTGTACCACAACGCCTGCAAGCGTGTGTGCTTTCTGGAAAAACTGTGTTTTCCCGGAATCAATCACGATACGACTTCCACTCCCGGTTTCGTTTGAAAACAAAGAAGATACCGAAACTTTGCTTCCCTTCAGGGGATCCGCTACCGTAAGATAAAGCGTATACTCCGTCACTTCTTTCTCCTGATGCGGGTTATAATAAATGAGTCCCTGATTATCTTCGTATGCAAATGAAAAATCCTGCCACTGGAAGACCTCTGCCTTCGGATAGGTTTCCGCAATGGATTCCTGACGGATCGGGTAAATTCCATCCTTTTTTGACCATAAGTAACCTGCCTCTAACCCATCAAAATCAAACCGCAGTTCGGATGATTTTAAATACGGTTCGAGCTTACCTTTTTTCAGCAGTTCTCCATTTTCCGCACAATATCCGCCACCATCGTCCGATTCCCGGTAAGTATATTCCACATACGGTTCAAGATCCGACTGCGTTGGAACCATGGAAAAAGAAAAAGAATCAATCCGAAACAGGGTATCACCCGCATAACAATAAATCACACCATCATCATAGATAAAATGATCCACCTTCGTATAATACTTGATTTCCTGCATGTGCAGTCCCCGGTATCTTCCAAACAGCATATCCCAGAAAGAAAAATCATATGTATTAAACTCATTTTCATCTGTAAATTTCAGCCAGGCAAGTGCATTTTCCTTATTTAAGGTACCGGTATTGTTTCCACAGACAAGTTCGGTTTCTTTTCCTTTCGGCTTCTTTTTGACAAGTGAATAAACGATATTTCCGTCATCATATTTTTTCAGAGCTGCTGCTGCATCGTCCTGCCCGATAACTTCATCCCCCATCCAGTACGCATAGCTTCTGAGCAGCTCGGTATCCAGTGTTTTTTCAATGTCTTTCTGTGAACCCTGCAAATCGCCGGCCATCCCCATGCCCAGTGCAACTGTTATCACACCGGTCACGGCCACAAAAAATCCACTCACAATCGCAAGTACCATTGCCAGTAGTTTGATGCCCTGCGATGGTTTCCAGTTTTTGGACACACATTCCGGCTTTTGGGATTTTTTATCCTTTTTCTCATTCATTTTCTACATCCTCCATCTTGTATCCCCGTCCCCACACGACTTTTAAATAGCGTGGCTCCGCAGGATTATATTCGAGTTTTTCCCGAAGGTGCCGGATATGTACTGCTACCGTGTTTTCGACGCCGCACGGGCTGCCCTTCCACACGGCCTCATAAATCTGTTTCGGTGAATATACTTCCCCCGGATGTTCCATCAGAAGTTTTAAAATATCGTACTCTGTTCTGGTCAGACTGACAGGTTCTCCGTCCAGAGTGACTTCCTTTAATTTATCATCCAGCTCGATGCCGCCGGCGGACAGTTTTGTCCTCACCTTCTGTCCGCTTCCAAGCAGCATATACCGCCGGATCTGGGATTTCACTCTCGCCTGCAGTTCCACTGGATTGAATGGTTTCGTCACATAATCGTCCGCGCCCACGGTAAGTCCGAGTACCTTATCGGTATCCTCACTTTTGGCCGTCAGTAAGATCACCGGAACATTGGAAATTTCACGGATTTTGCACATCGCTTCTATCCCGTCCATTTCCGGCATCATAATATCCATCAGAACCAGCTGGATATCCTCCCGGTTTATAATTTTTAAGGCTTCCTTTCCGTTATAAGCCGAAAACACCTGGTATCCTTCACTTTTTAAATAAATCTGCAAAGCAGAAACAATATCCTTTTCATCGTCACAAACTAAAACATTATACATAAAAAAACCGCCACCTCGTATTCATGATTAATCATAGATACATTGTAGCGGTTTTTTTCTTAATTTCCAATGGGGCAAACCTTTAAGGTTTGCTTAAAATCAGGAATTATTCTTATTTTGATATCTTTTCTTCTTTTAGCCATGCATCAACGCTCTCATACAGACGCTGCATTCCATCTTCAACAACCAACTTGGAGGTAGCCACATTCACGCGCAAAAATCCTTCGCCTCCCTTGCCATACTGATTGCCTCCGCTGACATACAGACCGCTGGTTTTGCGGATAAATTTTACAAACTGCCGGCCACTCTCCGTGATTTTGCGACAGTCCAGCCACATGAGGTAAGTAGCATCTCCTGCAACCGGATGGATGAGTGGAATTTTCTCCTGCAGAAATTCCGTCACATACTGCTTGTTCTTTTCCACATATTCCCGCAGTTCATCAAGCCATTCTTCCCCATATTGGAAAGCGGCAATCGCTGCCTGAATTGCAAAAGCATTCGGTTCTGCTACTTCGTCGGTATTGAGCTGTCTCCACATTCTGTGATGCAGAATCGAGTTTTCTGCATAGACGGCAGCCGTCTGCAGCCCTGCCAGATTAAATGTCTTCGTCGGCGCAATGCAGGTAACACTGATGTCCCTGCAGGTATCATCCACAGAGGCAAACGGAATGTATTCTGTACCGGGTTTTGTCAGATCACAGTGAATTTCATCCGAGACAACAATGACATCATACTGCTTACATAATGCCCCGATCCGCGCCAGCGTCTCACAATCCCAGATGTTTCCTGCCGGATTCTGCGGATTACACAAAATCATAAGCGTCGTCTGCGGATCTGCCAGCTGCTGTTCAAGTTTTTCCCAGTCTACACGATATTCTTTTCCATCATAAAGCAGTTCGTTTTCCACGACATTTCTTCCGTTATTACGAATGGAATTGAAGAAATTATTATAGACAGGTGTCTGAATCAGCACATTTTCTGCCGGAGTCGTCAGTTTTCGGACAGCAGAAGAAAGTGCAGGGATTACTCCCGTTGTAAAGATCAGCTTCTTTGGGTCCATCCGAAAATGATGACGCTTTTCCCACCAGTTTACATAGCTGTCCGCCCATTCGTCCGGGATGACAGAATATCCATATACCCCGTGCGCCACGCGCTGTACCAGTGCCTCCTGCACTTCCGGCACCGTCTCAAAATCCATATCCGCCACCCACATCGGGAGCTCTTTGCGATCCACATCCCACTTGAGGGAATTTGTGCCTCTGCGGTTTGGTATTTTATCAAAATTATATTTCATAATCATCAGGTCTCCTTTTTCTGTCTCTCTATAATGCCTTATCATACCACTTCTGCATCATTTCTTCAATCATTGCAGTACCATCAGAAACGGAAAAAGAAGGGAAAAAATACCTCTTTTTCCGGTATTTTTTCCCTTCTTTTGTAAACAATCACCGGGCTGCAGCAGTCTGTTTTCAGCCTTCGGTCTTTGTTGTGCTCTCTTTTGACTTATAATAATCCTCAAACTTCTGATTTGCAGCATCCAGTGTCTTCTGGCAGATGTCCGGAAGGTCTTTGCCCCATGCACCGGTTGCCTGCTTGAATCCCTTCTGCATGGCAGTCTGCATCTTCTTCATCTTTTCCACATCATCTCCGGCAAGGGCACTTGCAAAATCAAATAATCTCTCTGATGTCTGCTTTACTCCGTAATAGCCATCTTCGGAGATATCCTTCTGCGCCTGTGCCTTTGTTGCTGCATCAACCGTGAAATCTCCTTTTGCAAGGAACTTCCATATATCATCGCTGTTTGTTCCGTTTGCAACAGAAGCAGTAGCTGCCTGACCGGTCATCATTTTCTGCACGATGCTGATCAGCTGCTGCTGTCTGGACTGTGTATCCGCTTTCATCTGCTGTACGAGTGCTGCACGATCCTCAGCGCTCATCTTATTAATCGAATAGGTTGCTTTCTTATTGTCCTTGCTGCTGTCTGATTTATCATAGACTACACCGCTCTCATTTTTTTCTTCCGTCTTTGCCGTGGAGTCCTTCTTTGCAGCCGTCTCATTTTTGGTCACCGCATCGTTTTTATAAGATGCATATACCTCTGCCTGCGCGTTTAACAAACCTGTTGTGTTTACACCCATACTCTCATCCTCCCTGAATTCTACCGGTCAATTCCATTTGTTTCCGGTTAAACTATGTTGGTATCTACTATAGATATCGGTTCTTTTCACAGAATCTTTATAGTTTGCTTTATTTTTGTTTCACAGTGACACGATAGGTCTTTCCAACGGCAGATTTTGTTCTGGCCTTCACCATCACATAGAGTTTCTGCCCCTTTGCAGCTTTTACGGTAAACTTCTGTCCGGTCTGTGCATAATCTTCCTGTTTGACCAGCTTCTTTTTCTGATTATATACACACACATTCCAGTATCCGCTGTCAGGAAGGCTTACCTGTATGGTCACCTTTCCCTTCTTTGCAGCCTTATATACAAAATAATCTTTATCCTTTACCGCATAATTATTCGCACTACAGGTCTTATTCTTTTTTACAGTTGTAGCTGTGGCAAAAGAATCATTGTATTCCTGTTCCCAGTTATCAGCCTTGTACTGATTGACTGTCACCGTGTATTCGTGTCCGCACGCATAATCATTGATATTCCGTTCTACCTTCAGGTAAATCTCTTTGCCTTTCCGGAAACTGAGCTTTGCAGTAGAAATCTGCAGATCATCCTCTGTTTCCACGGTCTGAAGCAGCTTCTTTTTCTCATCATATACGGAAAGTTTCCAGTACTGATTGTTTCCACCGTCCGCATTTGTAAATTTGAAATTGAAATATCCACTGCCCGTGGCAACGTAGCGGTAGTAATCCACATCTTTTTTGCTGTTGATACTTCCATGCAGTGTCTTTCCGGCGGTAAGATCCGTGGCAAGTGCCATGGTATCGTTGGATTCCTTTTCCCAGCCTTCCGTTGCATAGTAATTGGAACGGATCCTGTACTGGTTTCCAACGCCGTAGCAGGTAACTTTCACATACACTTTTGCTCCCACCGGAAGGACATATTTACCGGAGGATACGGTTCTTGTATTGGTATCTTTCTGCAGTTCATTCATATTTTCATCATACAGATACAGATTCCAGAGTGCGGAAGATCCCTCCCCCTGAAAATCATATGTAAAATATCCGTTTGCCGGAATGCTATACACATACCAGTCCACATCCGAAGCTTTGTAGGAACTTCCATTGATCCAGGTGCCGTTCTGCAGACTTGTCGCTGCTGCCGGTGTATCGTTGTCTTCCTGTTCCCACTGTGCACTCTCCGTTGTTTTCACCTGAAGGGAATACTGATAATCCTGTGTCAGCTGATAATCTAAAATGGTAATATCCGTAGACTGCACACGCTCAACTTTGATATATACGCTTTTGCCTGGTCTGAGGTTATAAATTCTTGATGTATAATTGGATGCCAGAGATTTTGTTTCCAGTTCCTGATTTCCATTGTCCTCATCATATACGGAAAAATTCCACTTTCCTTTTCCGCTTGTCTGTGCAAGATTTACAGTAAAATATCCGGCTTTTTCCGCAGTATACTTATAAAAGTGAACATTATTGGAAGTAGACAGCGTATCATACACCACCGTATCTGACTTCAGCACCTCTGCTTTGGTGTAGCTGCTGTATGTGCCGGTCGGTGTCTGATTGGTGGAAATGGATACATTGTCCGCTTTTACCGCCACCGGTGCCGCTGTAAAAACACAGCAGCATGCCAGCAGCAATTCCAGACCTCTTTTTTTCATGTTATGATTCATACGCATATTTCCTCTTTTACAGAGCTTTGATACGCTCCAGTGCCTTTACGGTGTTTTCATAATTTCCAAATGCAGTCAGTCGGAAATATCCTTCTCCGCTCGGTCCGAAACCGGATCCCGGAGTACCAACAACATTTGCATTCTCCAGCAGATAATCAAAGAACTCCCAGGAAGTCATCTGATCCGGAGTCTTTAACCAGATGTATGGTGCATTTACACCACCAAATACGGTATATCCGGCATCCTTTAATCCTTCCTTAATGGTCTTTGCATTCTTCATATAGTAAGCAACCTGCTCCTTTAACTGTGCTTTTCCTTCCTCAGAATATACAGCCTCACCGGCACGCTGCACAATGTACGGAGCACCGTTGAATTTGGTTCCGTGACGTCTTGCCCACATGTCGTGCAAAGAAACTCCCCCGCACTTTAAATCCTTCGGAACTACAGTATATCCAAGACGAACACCGGTAAATCCTGCATTCTTTGAGAAACTGTGCAGCTCAATGGCGCAGGTTCTTGCACCCTTGCACTCATAAATGGAATGTGCCACATTGTCCTCACTGATATAAGCTTCATAAGCGGCATCATAAATGATTACGGCGCCAACTTTATTGGCATAGTCCACCCATTCCTGCAACTGATCCTTTGTAAGCGTTGTACCGGTCGGGTTATTCGGCAGACACAGATAGATCATGTCCGGTGTCTTCTTTGGGAACTCCGGTACGAAATGATTTTCTGCTGTACATGGCATGTAAATGACATCGCTCCATGTGCCGGTCTCCTTGTCGTAAGTACCGGTTCTTCCAGCCATAACGTTGGAATCCACATAAACCGGGTATACCGGATCACAGACCGCAATCTTGTTGTCCTGTCCGAAAATCTCCTGAATATTTCCGGAATCGCTCTTTGCTCCGTCAGACACAAAAATTTCATCTGCTGCAACCTCACAGCCTCTTGCTGCATAATCGTTCTCTGCGATTGCCTTGCGCAAAAATTCATATCCCAGATCCGGTGCATAGCCGTGGAATGTCTCGGCATGTCCCATCTCATCTACCGCTTTATGCATAGCCTCAATGATTGCAGGAGCCAGTGGCTGTGTAACATCACCGATTCCCAGACGGATAATGTTCTTGTCCGGATTTGCTTCCTGATATGCATTTACTTTTTTTGCAATTGTGCTGAATAAATAGCTGCCCGGCAGCTTCTGATAATTCTCATTTACATGAAACATAATTTCGTTCTCCTTCTCTAATTTTCCATCAGTATCACTTTAACATTTTCTTCTTTTAATGTAAAGACCAGCCAAAAAAGCCAGATAAGATCCCTACCCTTCCTGCAGAAGACTTAAGATCATCTGTGCCACCTCGACCAGGCCGGTTCCGTTGTCCATACTTCTTTTCTGAATATATTTATGTGCTTCCTCTTCCGTAAAAGAGTTTCGTGCCATAAGGAGTTCCTTTGCCTTGCGAATGATCTGCTGATCCTCCTGCGAACGGTGTTTCGGCTGCTGCCGCATTCTCCTTCTGCGCCTCTGGATATCTCCCTCCATCATTTCAATTGTCTGCAACAGTTCATGCACTTTCATTGGCATGGAAAGACAGACCAGATTGCTTACCTCTCTCTCCTGAATAGAAGACGGAGAAGCGATCAGAAGCATCTGAAACTCCGGTGGCAGATAATCGTGAATTTCCATATACATCATATCCATAAACCGGCATCCGCAGATCAGTATTCCACACTCCAGATTGTTTACGCTTGCCAATGCCTGCGCACCGGTAGTACAGACTGCCTGCACGGAATACCCGCTCTGTGTCAATATTTTTTTTATGCCCGCTGCCACTTCCGGTTTCGAAAAGGCAATTACAATGTTACTCACGATCCGATCTCCCGTTAAATCTTATACAGATACTCTTCGATCTCCCAGCCGGTTACCTGTGTACGGTACTGCATCCATTCTGCCTCTTTTGCCTCGATCAGTTTGCTGCTGATATGTTCTCCAAGCACTTCTTTTATAAAGGCATCTTTCTGCAATTCACAGATGGCCGCATGAAGATCGGCCGGAAGCGACTCGATTCCTCTGCTTGCTTTTTCTTCCTCCTTCAGTTCATAGACATTTTCCGGCACTTCTTCCGGTGGCTCAATTTTATTTCTGATACCGTCAATTCCGGCTGCAAGACATACCGCAAGGGCCAGATACGGATTGGCTGCCGGGTCCGGGCTGCGCAGTTCCACACGGGTTTCCTCTCCCCGGGAAGCAGGAATACGGATGAGCGGGCTGCGGTTTGTCGCAGACCATGCAATATAACATGGTGCCTCATATCCAGGTACCAGCCGCTTATAGGAATTTACCAGCGGATTCATGATAAGAGTCACACCTTTCATGTGCTTCATGATACCGCCAATAAAATAATAGGCTTCTTTACTCAGGCCCATTTTTCCATCCGGATCGTGGAAAATATTATGTCCGTTTTTGGACAGAGACATATTGATATGCATTCCGGAACCATTAATCCCGTATTTCGGCTTCGGCATAAAGCTTGCAAATAGACCGTGCCGCTTTGCAATTGTCTTAACCGCCAGTTTGAATGTCATGATATTATCTGCCGTCTGCAGTGCCTCATCATACTTAAAGTCAATCTCATGCTGTGCGGGTGCTACCTCATGGTGGGAAGCTTCGATCTCATACCCCATATCTTCAAGTGTCAGCACCATATCACGTCTGGCATTTTCTCCCAGGTCTACCGGACCGAGATCAAAATATCCGGCTTTTTCGTGGGAAAGTGTTGTCGGCTGGCCATTCTCATCCTGATGAAACAGGAAAAACTCACACTCCGGTCCTACATTAAATGTATATCCAAGGTTTTTTGCTTCCTCAATCTGACGTTTTAAGATATAACGGGAGTCCCCCGTAAACGGTGTTTTGTCTGCACAGTAAATATCACAGATAATACGTGCTACTTTTCCCTGCTGCGGGCGCCATGGGAAAATGGTAAATGTGTCCAGATCCGGATACAGATACATGTCTGACTCCTCAATTCGTACAAATCCCTCAATGGAAGAACCGTCAAACATACACTTGTTATTCAATGCTTTCTCCAGCTGACTGGATGTAATTGCTACATTCTTTAATGTTCCGAAAATATCCGTAAACTGCAGACGGATGAATTCCACATCCTCTTCTTCCACAATTCTGAAAATATCTTCCTTGGTATATCTGCTCATATACTTTTCTCCTTTTCTACGTTACATTTGCTGATATATGTTAATACCTGTTCATAAGACATCGGACCGCCAAACAGATCCAGCGCACTTCCAATGGTGACGTTCAGCCGGTTTCTTCCAAGCTGTGAAATTTCTTCCAGATCTTCAAAACTGTGAACGCCTCCGGCATAGGTGATCGGAATTTTTCCCCAATCTCCCAGAAACTGTGCCAGGGGTTTTTCAATTCCACCGGATTTTCCTTCCACATCCACGGCATGCACCAGAAACTCGCTGCACCGGGAACTCAGTTTTTCCAGAAGTTCATTCGTCACACGCTCTGTGGTAAATTTCTGCCACCGGTCGGTTACAATATAATAGCCCGGTTCTTCTGCATCTGCCCGGTATCTGCACGACAGATCAAGTACCAGATGTTCCTTTCCCACGGCCTGTTCCAGCCGGTTCAGACAATCATAGTCAATCCGTCCGTCCCGGAAAACAAACGAAGTCACAATCACGGCTGAGGCTCCTGCTTCCAGAAATTCGGACGCATTGGCATCGGTAATTCCTCCGCCGACCTGCAATCCCCCCGGATAGGCACGCAGAGCCGCCAGCGCCTGATTTTTGGTTTTTTCATAATAAGGGCTGTCTTTTGCATTCAGTAAAATGATATGTCCGCCGCGAATTCCCCGGCTCTGATACATCCGTGCATAAAACGGTGCATCCTGCCCGGAGACAAAATTTTCACTTGCCTGATCTCCGGCATCCCGCAGACTGCTTCCGACAATCTGTTTTACCTTTCCGTTGTGAATATCAATACATGGTCTGAATTCCATCCGATTTTGTCCTCTTTTCAAAAAATGGGCATAGAAAGACCCTGTCCGGACTCCCTTGCCCTTATTAAATAATACATCTTCACTTTTTATGCTGTTTCTCCGCTATCATAACATAATTTTTACTTGACAGCAATCCATTATTTTGCTATCATCATTAAAATTGTTATTGTACATAATAGGTGTTTTGGACGATAACAGACGTTACACAAAATTACATACAAACTACATATAATAGAAGAAAGCGAGGATTTTAGAAAATGGGAACTATTATCGGCGAAGGAATTACATTTGATGACGTTCTTCTGGTTCCTCAGTATTCTGAGGTTACACCAAACCTGATCGATCTGAAGACACATCTGACAAAGAAGATCGTACTGAACATTCCTATGATGAGTGCAGCCATGGATACCGTTACGGAGTCAAAAATGGCGATTGCAATGGCAAGACAGGGTGGTATCGGAATCATTCATAAAAACATGTCCATTGAAGCACAGGCAGATGAGGTCGATAAGGTAAAGCGTTCGGAAAACGGTGTTATCACAGACCCATTTTTCTTATCTCCAGACAATACATTACAGGATGCTGACAACCTGATGGCAAAGTTCCGTATCTCTGGTGTTCCGATCACAGAGAACGGTCGTCTGGTCGGCATCATCACGAACCGTGACTTAAAGTTCGAAACCGATTTCACAAAGAAAATCAGTGAATCCATGACCTCCGAAGGTCTGATCACCGCTCCGGAAGGAATTACCTTAGAAGAAGCCAAAAAGATTCTTGCAAAAGCCAGAAAAGAAAAACTTCCGATTGTTGACAAGGATTTCAACTTAAAAGGTCTGATCACCATCAAAGATATTGAAAAACAGATCAAGTATCCGCTTTCTGCAAAGGATGATCAGGGACGTCTTCTCTGCGGTGCCGGTGTCGGTATCACCGGAAACATGATGGAGCGTGTCGATGCCCTTGTTGCTGCCCATGTCGATGTCATCGTTGTCGATTCCGCACATGGTCATTCCAAAAATATTCTTGAGGCAGTCAAAAAGATCAAAGCAAAATATCCGGAGCTGCAGGTTATCGCCGGAAACATTGCAACCGGTGCTGCCGCACAGGCACTGATTGATGCCGGAGCTGATGCGGTTAAAGTCGGTATCGGACCTGGTTCTATCTGTACCACACGTATCGTTGCCGGTATCGGTGTTCCACAGATTTCCGCGATCATGGACTGCTATGAAGTTGCAAAGCAAAGTGGCATCCCGGTCATCGCCGATGGTGGTATCAAATACTCCGGTGATATGACAAAGGCTATCGCAGCCGGTGCAAATGTATGCATGATGGGTTCCATGTTTGCCGGATGTGATGAAGCACCTGGTACATTTGAACTCTTTCAGGGAAGAAAATACAAAGTATACCGTGGTATGGGTTCCATCGCTGCCATGGAAAACGGAAGCAAAGACCGTTACTTCCAGGAAGGTGCAAAGAAACTTGTTCCAGAAGGTGTGGAAGGCCGTGTTGCTTACAAGGGAACACTTGAAGATACCGTCTTCCAGCTGATCGGTGGTATCCGTTCCGGTATGGGTTACTGCGGATGTCCTACCATTGAGGATCTCAAGGAAAGAGGCAAATTTGTCAAGATTTCTGCTGCTTCCCTGCGTGAGAGCCATCCACACGATATCCATATTACAAAAGAAGCTCCAAACTACAGTACCGATGATAATAAATAAATCATAATAAATATAATTTGAGGTGAATTTTATTGGGCCCCAGTGAGACAGGTCAATTAATTGCAATAATTATCCTGCTGTGTCTGTCAGCGTTTTTTTCGTCGTCAGAGACAGCTCTTACAACCGTAAACCAGATTCGTATGCGTACCCTTGCAGACAATGGCGATAAACGCGCTGCACGGGTATTGCATGTAACCGGAAATCCGGGAAAAATGTTATCTGCCATTCTGATCGGAAACAATATTGTAAATCTTTCGGCATCTTCCATTTCAACATCCCTTGCCATCCATCTTTTTGGAAACACGGGTGCGGGAATTGCCACAGGTATTCTTACATTTCTGATACTGATCTTCGGTGAAGTAACACCAAAAACCATGGCAACCATCAAAGCCGATTCCATGTCTTTGACAGTAGCCGCTCCAATAGGATTTCTGATGAAAATACTTACTCCTGTTATTTTTATCATCAACAAGCTCTCTCTTGGTCTGATGTTTCTGCTGCACGTTAATATCAAAGATGCGCAGAAAAAGATGACAGAAGAAGAGCTCCGCACCATTGTTGACGTAAGTCAGGAAAATGGTGTCATCGAACATGAAGAACGGGATATGATTCATAATCTCTTTGATTTCGGTGATGCAGAAGCCAAGGAGATCATGGTTCCGCGAATTGACATGACTTTTGTTCAGGCAGATGCCACCTATCAGGAAGTACTTGATATCTTCCGTCAGGATATGTTTACACGCCTTCCTGTTTATGAAGACTCGACCGACAATGTAATCGGAATCATCAACATGAAAGACTTCCTGTTGCAGAATGACACCCCGGAATTTTCCGTACGAAACCTTCTGCGGGAGCCATATTTTACATATGAGCACAAAAATACTGCAGATCTGTTTCTGGAAATGCGTAAATCCTCCATTTCTCTTGCGATTGTGCTGGACGAATACGGAGTAACCGCAGGACTCATTACTTTAGAAGACCTGTTGGAAGAAATTGTAGGGGAAATCCGTGATGAATATGATGCCGATGAAGAAGACGATATCACCCGGATCAGTGATCGCGAATTCTATGTACTTGGTTCCGCCAATCTCAACGATGTCAGTGAAGCGCTTTCCCTGCACTTTACTTCGGATGATTATGACACCATAGGAGGATATTGTCTGGGTCTTCTCGATCATCTGCCGGAAAAAAACGAAATCATTTTAACAGATAATAATATTCTTCTCCGTATTGACCGGATGGAAAAAAACAGAATCGAACGGATTTATATCCGGCTTCCGGAGCCGCTGGAGGAAACAAGTTCCGAACAAAAGTCTGAAGAATAATCCGTAAATTCTGAGGGCTGCTTTGGCAGCCCTCATTTTTTATGCCAGCAGCTGTCGAAGCCACACACGAAGAGAATCCTCCGTGATCCATTTCGAATCTCCGGCAAGACCTCCCCTTTCTTTTGGAATCAGATTCTGTCCGGCATCCTCAAAATATTTTTTGCTGATAAACCGGCAATGAAACGAAATAATCTTTCCCCTCGGAAAATCTTCATCCGGATCTTTCGGTTTTACCGGATCGGGATCTCCAGAATCCGGTTTCGGATCTTCCCTGTCAGTCCCCGGAGTTTCCGGATCAGGGTCTGTTGGATCAGGTCCTGCCGGATCAGGGTCTGTCGGGTCAGGTCCTGCCGGATCAGGGTCTGTCGAGTCAGGTCCTGTCAGATCATCTGTGTTCTCCGTCTTCCACACTCCATAAAGATCAATTTTCGGACTGTATCTGATTATCCAGCTGTCCTTTACCACTGCCCCACATTTTAAGTCTGCTTTTTTTGCATCCGGCTTCATTGCCCATCCAACCAGTTTTTTTCCTTTCGTTTTCCACCCGATATTTTCCAAAGGCACTTTTCCATAACCATACGTCATTGTCTGCACATCCATTTCCGTATCATCTTTTGAACTGTTCCGGTGAAAGAAAATCTGCAGTTTCTTTTTCTGTCCATAGGCCACACACCGCACATCATTTGTCACATAAAATTCCTGTCTCTCTCTATCCCCGTAACAATCTCCTCTCCATTCTGCAAAATCATATCCTTTCTTTGCTTTTGCTTTTAAACATGCCGTGTATCCATAACAATACTCTCCACCACCGGAAACCGATGCGATCCCTTCCCCTGCAATCGCATCCACCCAGAAAAACAATCCCTGAATTTCTTTGTGGAAATAATTGTGAAAGGAAGTGTATGACTCTCTGCTCCAGTTTTCCGCACCTGCAATCCCCTGATAGGTTGTATATACTTTTCCGGAAGCCGGTCCCTGATCATTCATTGCCCCCTGTGCTTTTCCTCTTCTCACCACGATCATGCAGGCATCCATTACCATAGACGCTTTGCCTTTATTTAATGCCTGACTTGCCTTTGCATTCAACCGGTCCTTCAGGTCTCCCAGTGTCAGCGCATACAGATTATATTCTGCACCACCTTTTCTGACACAATGCACCGCATACATATAGTTTCCGCCAAGTTTAAAATACATCGTCTGCAGTTTTTTCCCGGAAGAATCCTTTACCGACAACTTCCATCCGATTGTCCTGTAGCGGATATCCGAACTTGCCAGATTTGCTTTGGTTGCATAATAGATCATCCCATCGGTTTCCGAGAACGGGAAAAAGCATACATTATTTCCATACTCCTGATAATAACTGTATGCATTTTCTGATATTCCAGCATAAATTTCTGTCTGTCTGAACGGAAGAAATGTCACCAGCAATGCCACGACCATCCCGAACACCACAATTTTTATCTTTTTTTCCATTAACCGATTGCCACCTCCCAGTATTCACATAATAATCTTCCGTTTTCATCCTGCTGTCCCCCGGTATATACCCCGATAAACTGATATATCTTCTCTCTTTTTGCAAGTGTTTTTGTATAATCCGGAAGTTCCTTTTCCGACGGAAATACACACACCGCTTTCTCCTGCATAGTGATTTGCCTGACCGGACAGTCCTTTTTTTGCAAAAATTCTTTTATCAGCCTGTCCAATTCCTTTCCCCCGAGCTTTCCCTTGGTCCACTTACGCATCAGAACATCCATTTCCTTTTTGATATTACGGTCAGTAACGCTTCCATCGCTCTGGTAATACAGCCATTGCGGTGTCAACAGATCCGTATCCTGTCTCTGTTTTCCTGTTATGATGGCCGGATGTGAAATATCTCCTGCATGCGCTGCAGAAGATACATATTTTCCGTCACACAGTACAGATAATAACAGGGAAAACAGCATTGCGGTCACACATGCCGCAATTGTCAGTGCAAGGATCAACGCATGTTTTCCTTTGGTTGTCAGTCTCCCTTTTCTGCTCATACCTCCTCCTCTTGCGGCCATATTTCTTCCGTCTCTGTTTCCTCTTCGATTACTTCCGTCTCTACCAGTATCGTTTTATCGCATGCTATGGACTTATGAAATCCTCCCGGAAGTACAAAATCTTCCGTTACCCTTACCGAAATAACACCCGAAACCATATCACAGCTTTTTACATCAATGGAAACCCTTGATGCCGTATGTAACTGCTGCCGGATTTCCTGCCGGACAAATGCTTCAACCTCCGTGTCCGACACTCCGGTCGCATAATACCGGTTCAGATGATATTTAAGTACCTGAGAAATACAGTTTTCCATTTCATTTTTTCTTGTGGAAATACTGTAGATACTCAAACAGGAAACGATTGTATAAACCGCAACCATACAGCCCAGTATTCCTAATATTATGTTTTTCATCGACTCCTCCAGTACCCTTCAAACGCTGCCGTGTCTGTTTCACACAGTGCGCGGCTCTTTGGAATTCCCTTTTCCACAACCACGCTCATTTCCGACACCAGCGCAATCAATACCAATGCCGTCACAACCGCGATTGCCGTGCCTGCGTATTGTCTGATCAGTTCTTTCATCAACAGCCTCCGTTTCCCCAAAACTCGATCATCTGCATAATCAATCCCTGTCTGGACAGCAAAAACTGTCCCAGCGTGCCAAAAAACGCAACTCCTCCCACCGCAGCCAGTACCGCACTGCCGTATTCTTTTACCACTGCTGCCATATTCTATACCCCCGCAATCAATTGCAGAACTTTTCCGAGTCCTGCCACAACCCCTGTACCAATCACAAATAAAATTCCGCCAATTCCATATTCTTCTATGATCTGTTCCATCTTATTTTTCTCCTTTACTTTGCATAGCTTACAAATGTATGCTGTCTGTTAATTCCCAGGAAGGCAACCTGAAACGGAAACTGCATTTCGACTTTTGCCATATTGACCCCATCCATTCCATAAGGTATCTGACTGACCTGCGAAACGGTTGCCACCGTGGAATTTTCATTAAAAAATGTTACTTTCAGCTGATATCCGGCTTCCTCGCTCTGCAGAAAACACTGTCGTACCACGCCGGTATTAAAATCACTGTTTTCTATCTCGTCGACAATCCGTGCCTGCATATCCTGTGCATTCATCACTTCCATATAGGCTGCCAGAATTCCCATTGATGTCACCGCCATAAAAAGAGTCAGGAATACTCCCATGAATGCCTTCATGATCTGGCTCATTTTGTATCCTCCTCCCCTTTATCCAAGTCCTGCCCCTGACAGAAATGTCATCATAAACACTGCCATATCCACAAGAAGTTTTAATGACGCTGTCAATACCGGTGCAAGAAACAACAGATACATTCCACTGCTCAGATTTTTAAGCCGTCCATTTTCTGCGACATCCAGCATCTCCAGATTCCGGTCAATCAGTTCCCCGATCTGCCGGTCCGCCCTGCCACTGTTTCCCATGGAAACGGAAAAGAGCATACTCATGGCAGAATGTACTTCCGGTATCTGAAAGCTTTTCAAAAACCGATGGTAGGGAAGAACGGACTCCGGTTCCATTTCCAGCTGGCCAACCAGTATATCCAGATCCCGTCGCAACACCGGCGGAACATGCTCCTGTGATTTCTGCAAAGCAACCTGAACGTTTTCACTCTGCAAAAGCAGAACAATATCCATCAGCCATCCCGGAAATGCACACTTGATACTGCGTACCAGCGTTTTTTTGGCAACCGCCCGTCCTACCCGGTGCTGATTTGCCATCAGAGCAACCAGAAGCAGTGCCGCCGCTGTCATCAGCTGATGTCCAAAATAATATGCAGCTGCTGCACCTGCCGCCGTCACAACAGCCAGAACTACCGACAAACGTTTCTCTTTCCGCTCATCATACCGGTAATATGCTTCTATTTTCTTTGCATCTGCCTCATCGGTATGTCCATCCAGGGCCAGCCAGTCGATGGCGAGATATTTCTGCGCTCTCGTAAAAATCAGATCATCAAGGATCACAACTACAATCGTAAGCACCTGAGAAATCAAATTTTTACTGATATCAATTTCCATAACCGGCAGATATAAAATCATCCCGCATATCAACAATGACGCAGCAATTGACATTACAATATCCACAAACATTTTCCTGCGTTCCTTCATAGAACCACAAATCCGCTGCTCCCATCTCTTTTTATCCGCCAGAAGCAATTCCACCGGTCTTTCTATTGCTCCTCCGTAAATCTCTACATGTACAATAAAATCATGTACATTTTTTATCCGGCTGCAGGCATATTCCCGTTCGATCATCTGCAGGGAATCCCGCATTACGTCAGTTTCATCAAACGTCATATGCATATGATCAATGGCTTTTTGGAGAACTCCGCGCATCGGACCATCCACCATCGCCGCATCTACATTCACCAGTGCTCTCTCCACTTTTTCTTCTTTGACGAAAGCATACAACAGCATATCCAGGTACTCGGATACCTCCTCAAATTTTCTCTCGTATACGATCTTTTTTTTGTACCATTTCCGGTGTCCGGAAATCCGAAGCAGCAGAAAACCGCCAATGACAACCGTCGTAATCCAGTGAAGTTTTAAGAGCAGATGCAGCGCATACAGTGCCGACAGGACAACCAGATAAATCATGTTTCCACCTCCCTGTCTGCATCCTTTCCAAGCTGCTGGTCCAAAAGGCTGCAAAGCAGCGGGTTGTCAACTCCCTCTCTTTTAAACCGCCGCAACAGCGATTCCGGAAATTCTTTCAGCACCAGTTTTCCATCGGTCACTGCCATAATAATTTTGTTTTTTTGGCCTTCTCTGTCAAAAAAACATACCTGGTCAATATAACGATACACCTGACCGGCCCCGTTCTTTTTCTTTCGGATCAGAACCCCGACATCCATTGCCTGATAGATATCGTTTTCCAGACGGTCCGCATCCACACGCGTTTCAAGCATATTTAAAATCCGGTCCGGGATATTCCGGACATCGTCCGTATGCAGGGTGGTCATTCCCCGTACTCCCGTTGACCACCCTTCCAAAAGGTATTTCACCTCCTTGGAACGCGCCTCCGAGAGCATGATCCATTTAGGATTTAACCGCAGGCTTGCCTTGATCGCATCCGCATAATCAAACCGATCATTGACCCGCATCTCAATACAGTCTTTCCCCGGATTCGTTACGGAATACCGGATCTCCATGGTATCTTCGATTGTGATGACACGCTCATTTCCCGGAACATACTGGGAAAAAAATTTTACACACTCCGTCTTTCCAATTCCCGGCATCCCGCAAAAAATCAGATTCATTTTCGTCAGCACGCAATTGACCAGTACTGCAAGAATATCCCTGCTGCAATACTGTTCCTGCAGTGCCTTTTCTGCTGTCAGCCGAATGACCGGCGGTGTTTTCCGGATGCTGATACTGCGCCCGGAACGTGCGATCGACTCATGCAGAACTGTCACCCGCAGCTCACTGGTTTCTGCCTCCAGCTCCGGATTCTGCTTGTTAAACTGCTGACTGACCACATTTGCAATCCGCTGGGTAAACTGTTCTACAAATGCCAAAGTCATATTCTCATCCACATACGCCTGATTCACCCGGTAACGTTCGTTATAGATATTGGTCAGCCAGATCTCCCGCCCATTGTAATCGACATCTGTGATCTCTTCGTTCGCAATATATTTCCACAATGGACCGAAATACTCTTTTCCAAGTTCCATACAGCCTCCTTAGGGTGTCGGCAGACCGGTATTTTTGTTCGCCTGGTCAATAAAATTTTTCACCAGTGTCTGAAACGCACTTCCGATCGGTCCGCTTGTATCCGTTCCCACAACTGCTGTAATGACAAGGATCACTGCAAGAATCGCTACCACGGTAATTAAAATACCGCCATATTCCTGAAATATTTCTTTCATATTTTCATTTTCCTCCTGTATGAAGGACGTTCTTATGGGAAACCACAGAAGAATATCTGTGGGCACAAAAAATGCGGCGATTGCATCACATGCATTGCCGTACTGAAAAAAGATATTTTTACTATACCGTTTTTTGGGTTTTTGTAAATAGTTCTTTGGTACTAAAAAAGGACTTCCGCACCGGGAAGCCCTTCTTTTTGCTTTTACCTTAGTCATTCACTCTATTTTTCTGCCAGAAATTTTTCTGCTGCAACCATGCGTACCACAACAACAAATACATTTGCTGCCTGCTCAAGTTCGACAAGCGACGGATACGTCGGTGCAATACGGATGACAGAATCCTTCGGATCTTTTTTGTAAGGGAACGGGGAACCCGCACCGGTCAGTACCACCCCTGCCTCTTTACACTTTGAAACAATCTCCTTTGCGCATCCTTCCGGTGCCTCGAAGGAAATAAAATATCCTCCAAGCGGATGCATCCATGTACCGATTCCGCGGGATGCCAGTTCATCGGAAAAGATCTTCTCAACAAGCTCAAATTTCGGACGAATCAGATCTGCCTGTTTTTCCATATGTGCCTTGATGCCATCAACATTCTTAAAAAACTTCACATGACGCAGCTGGTTAATCTTATCATGGCCAATGGTCTGAATCGTCAGACGCTTCTTGATATCTGCAATGTTTGTCTCTGAGGAAGCGATTGCTGCAATACCGGAACCCGGGAAGCTGACTTTGCTGGTAGAACAGAATTCAAATACCATATCCGGATTTCCTGCCTTTTTGCACTCCTCTAAAATATCCAGAATCTGTGCCTGATCCTCTTTGTAGAGATGATGTACCACATAGGCATTATCCCAGAAAATACGGAAATCTGCGGCTGCCGGCTTTAAGGCTGCAAATCTGCGGACCGTCTCATCCGAATAGACCACCCCCTGTGGATTGGAATATTTCGGCACACACCAGATTCCTTTTACCGTCTCATCGTTATTCACATATTTTTCTACCAGATCCATATCCGGTCCATTCTCTGTCATTGGGATGTTGATCATCTCGATACCGAATGTCTCTGTGATGGCAAAATGTCTGTCATATCCCGGAACCGGGCAGAGGAATTTTACCTTATCGAGCTTACACCATGGAGTGTTGCCACAAATACCAAACATTTCTGCACGGGCAACCTGATCATACATGATATTCAGGCTGGAGTTACCATATATAATCACATTTTCCGGCTTTGTCCCGATCACATCCGCCATCAGTTTTTTAGCTTCCGGAATACCATCAAGGACACCATAGTTTCGCAGATCGGTGCCGTTTTCACTCTTTAATGCAGTCTTGGAATCAAGCACATCAAGCATTCCCATGCTTAAATCAAGCTGGTCTGCTCCCGGCTTTCCTCTGGACATATCCAGTGCAAGACCCATGCCTTTTATTTTTTCATATTCGGCTTTGAGTGCGGTCAGCTCCTGTGTGAGTTCCTCTTTGCTCATCTCCTGATAGGTTTTCATGGTAAGTTTTCCTCCTTATTATTCCTCTGGATTTTCTTTGATTTTTTTATAATAGGCGCGAATCTGCTGCTCATATCCGTTTTCGGACGGCTCATAAAAAACCTCGCCAGTCAGACCGTCCGGCAGATACTGCTGCTTCACGTAGTGGTTTTTATAATCATGGGCATATTTGTAACCTTTTCCGTGCCCAAGCTTTCCTGCCGATTTGTAGTGGGCATCCTGCAAATGCACCGGTACCGGCGGTGTCTTTGTCTCCTGCACCACACGCATGGCCTTATCAATGGCATTGATCGCGGAATTACTCTTTGGCGCACTTGCCATATAAGTAACTGCCTGTGCCAGTACAATCCGTGCTTCCGGCATTCCGAGCCGCTCCACCGCCTGATCCGCAGCTACTGCAACCTGCAATGCCTGCGGATCAGCATTCCCGATATCCTCAGATGCCAGAATCATGATTCTTCTGGCAATAAATTTCACATCTTCCCCCGCATAAAGCATCCGTGCCAGATAATACACCGCGGCATCCGGATCTGATCCACGCATGCTCTTGATAAAAGCAGAGATCGTATCATAGTGATTATCTCCCGTCTTATCGTAGTTGATGACCCGCTTCTGAATGCACTCACTGGCCACATCCAGTGTAATGTGAATGATCCCATCCTCACTCCGGTCCGTGGTCAGAATTCCAAGTTCAATGGCGGTCAGCGCTGCACGCGCATCTCCGTTTGCCATGTCTGCTAAAAACTCCAGCGCATCATCATCCATCTGTGCATGGTAAGAACCCATGCCCTTTTCCGTATCATTGACCGCCCGAAGCAGCAATGTACGGATATCCTCCGTGGAAAGTTTCTTTAACTCAAAAATGACGGAGCGCGACAAAAGCGCAGGATTCACTTCGAAATACGGATTTTCCGTTGTGGCTCCGATCAGAATGATCGTGCCGTCCTCGACAAACGGAAGCAGATAGTCCTGCTGTCCCTTGTTGAAACGATGGATCTCATCGATAAACAGGATCGTTTTCTTTCCATACATGCCCTGATTGTTTTTTGCCGCGGCAACCACTTCTTCCATGTCTTTCTTGCCCGCCGAAGTCGCATTGATCTGCATGAACTCTGCACTTGTGGTATTGGCAATCACTTTCGCCAGCGTCGTCTTTCCCGTACCGGGCGGTCCGTAAAAGATGATGGAGCTGAGTTTATCCGCTTTGATCGCACGGTACAGCAGTTTGTCTTTCCCGACGATGTGCTGCTGCCCGACAACCTCATCAAGTGTGGTCGGACGCAGCCGTGAGGCAAGCGGTGACTCATCCTTCATATTCTGTTGTCTCATATACTCAAATAAATCCATTCGTATCCAATCCCCATATGAATATCATTCAAGATCTTTTTGAATAATTTTTGTGTGTATCCTGCATTTTTATTCTTTGCAGGAATTTTTCCACAAACTTCTTTACGCTTTGTTCTTTGCGATATTTCTATGTAATTTCTATTATTCTTTCATTTCCCGCTTATCTCATTTTGAAAGAAAAAGCGTCAGGAAATTCATTTCATCCTTATAAGGATACATGATTTCCTGACGCTTGACAAGTTATTATTGAGATTTTTTTACATAAATATTGCTTTTATTTTTGTACAGATGCTGTAAGTGCACCATCCTTCACGTCAATGAGGATCGTATCTCCCTGCCGTACCTGATCTTCGAGAATCAGTTTTGCAGAGAGGGTCTCTACATGCTTTTGCAGGAACCGCTTCAATGGTCTTGCACCATAAACCGGATCGTAACCATGTTCAACCACAAAGTGCTCCGCTTCCGGTGACAATGCCACCTTGATCTCACGATCAGAAAGACGTTTGTTCAGATCATCCATCAGCAGACGTATGATGCCACCAATATTTTCTTTTGACAGTGGCTTAAACATAATAATCTCATCCAGACGGTTCAAAAATTCCGGTCGGAAATGTCCCTGCAGATCTTCCATGACTTCTTTTTCTGCCTCCGGCGAAATGTTGCCGTCTGCATCAATGCCATCCAGCAGATACTGCGATCCAAGGTTACTGGTCATAATAATGATCGTGTTCTTGAAATCTACGGTACGTCCCTGTGAATCTGTGATCCGCCCGTCATCAAGTACCTGTAACAGTACGTTAAAGACATCCGGATGTGCCTTTTCCACCTCATCAAACAGGACAACAGAATACGGTTTTCTCCGCACGGCTTCTGTCAGCTGGCCGCCTTCATCGTATCCGACATATCCTGGAGGCGCTCCGATCAGACGAGACACGGAGTATTTCTCCATGTACTCACTCATATCAAGACGCACCATGTTGGATTCATCGTCAAACAGACTGGCAGCAAGTGCTTTTGCAAGCTCGGTCTTGCCGACACCGGTTGGTCCCAAAAACAGGAACGAACCAATTGGTTTGGTCGGATCTTTGATTCCTGCTTTGGAACGGATAATCGCCTCGGTCACTTTGGTAACACCATCGTCCTGGCCTACCACACGTTTGTGGAGTTCCTCATCCAGGTGCAGTGTCTTGTTCCGCTCGCTTTCGCTTAACTTCGCAACCGGGATTCCCGTCCAGCGGGAAATAATCTTTGCAATCTCTTCATCGGTGACATTTTCGTGTACCAAAGACAGATCACGGTCTTTGAGTTTATCTTCCTCAATTTCCAGTTCTTTCTGTAATCCAGGCAATTTACTGTACTGCAATTCCGCAGCTTTTTCATAATCTGCGTCACGCTGTGCTGCCTCGATCTCCTTCTTTGTGCTCTCAATCTGCTCTCTGACCTTGCTGACATTGTCAACTGCATCCTTTTCGGTGCTCCACTGCGCTTTTCTGGTATTAAACTCATCACGCAATTCTGCAAGTTCTTTCTGCAGATCTGCCAGACGCTCCTGACTCAGATGATCCGTCTCTTTCTTTAATGCCGTCTCCTCGATCTGCATCTGCATGATCTTCCGGTTCATCTCATCAAGTTCTGCCGGCATGGAATCCAGCTCGGTCTTTATCATCGCACAGGCCTCATCGACCAGATCAATTGCTTTATCCGGCAGGAACCGGTCTGTAATATAACGGTTGGAAAGAACTGCTGCTGTAACAAGTGCAGAGTCCGTAATCTTAACGCCGTGGAATACTTCGTAGCGCTCCTTTAAGCCACGCAAGATGGAAATCGTATCTTCCACCGTTGGCTCATCTACCATAACCGGCTGGAAACGACGCTCCAGGGCAGCATCTTTTTCGATATACTCACGATATTCATTTAAGGTTGTGGCACCGACACAGTGCAGTTCGCCTCTGGCAAGCATTGGTTTTAACAGCTGTCCGGCATCCATGGCACCATCGGTTTTTCCGGCACCGACGATTGTGTGCAGTTCATCAATAAACAGAATGATCTGTCCATCCGAATTTTTGACATCGTCAAGAACCGCTTTCAAACGTTCCTCAAATTCACCACGATACTTTGCACCGGCAACCAGGGCACCCATATCCAGGGCAAACAGTTTCTTATCTTTTAAGCCTTCCGGTACATCGCCTTTTACGATACGCTGTGCCAGACCCTCGACAACGGCAGTCTTACCTACACCGGGCTCACCGATGAGCACCGGGTTATTTTTGGTCTTACGGGAAAGAATCCGAACCACATTCCGGATCTCCTCATCACGGCCGATCACCGGGTCCATCTTCTGCTGTCTTGCACGCTCCACCATATCATAACCGTACTTTTCCAGTGTATCATATGTTGCTTCCGGGTTATCGGAAGTGACACGCTGATTGCCGCGGACGGTAGACAATGCCTGCAAAAACCGTTCCCTTGTCAGCCCATATTCTTTCATCAGTGCTTTCATCGCCGGATTTGGATATTTGAGCATTGCAAGGAAAATATGCTCGACAGAGACATATTCATCTCCCATTGCCTTTGCCTCATCCTCTGCATGGATCAGCACATTGTTTAAATCTTTTCCATAATATGCATCTCGATTACTTCCAGATACTTTGACGCGCGCATCCAGTTTGCTGACCGCATTCTGGGTGAAGTGCTGTACGTCAATTTCCATTTTCTCTATCAGTTTCGGGATCAGTCCCTCTTCCTGTTGTAACAGGGCAACTAACAGGTGCTCCTGCTCAATCTCCTGATTTCCATAGTCGTAGGCAAGCTTTACGCAGTTATTGATCGCTTCTTCCGACTTTTGTGTGAATTTCTGTATGTTCATAGCAAGCCCTCCTCTTAACTATCATCATGTAACTGTGCTGTTTTTTGCATCCCAATTACTATTTTTCTCGATTACGATATTGTTATACACCCGCTTTTGGCACTCGTCAAGTAGGAGTGCTAACAAAAATTCTAAAGTTTTTATAAACATTGGAATATATTGTCAAATTGTCTGAAAATTGTTTTAGACATAAGTTTTTTCAATGTGACGGAAGAAGGGGGATATTCTCTTTCTCCAGAAACATCTGTTATTAATTGTAACGGATGTTTTGCCGATATAATAGACAACACAAACGATGATCTATTACAGAAAGGAACTTTTCATGCAGATTTATTTATCACTGATGTCCCAGAAGAATCCCTCATCCGATTCCTCATCCTATGATCTTTCTTCTCCTCAGGGACGCATGCTCTATGTGAGAGAAACAACCAATGCCACATTTTCTTCCTGGACTTCTCCCCTGCAAAGACAGGATCCTGATACGCAGGAAGAAAAAAAACAGGAAATGCTCTCCCGCATTATGGGAAAATTAAAAAGTGGGAAGAAGCTTTCTGCCAAAGAACTGGATTTTCTGCGGCGTACCGATCCAATTCTTTATGCCCACGCCCTGCGCGTCCAACGAATGGCGGAGGCTTTAAAACAGCAGCTCTCCCATGCAAAAAGCAAACAGGAAGCAAATGATATGATTACATCCGCAATTGCCGGGGTCTCGGACAAAGATCCGGACAAAGAATATCTGCTGGCTGCTTACAATGAAGTTTCCAAAAATTTTCATAAATCACCGGCTTATCAGCGTCTGCCTAACACTCCGGAAGATGCCAAAAAAAGAAAAACGAACAATCCGAATGCTCATTTTACCGATGATGAGGACACGAAGGACGATACGGATGATCTCCTGTCATGGACCCCGCTTCAGGAAATTATTGATGCGGCTCCAACGCTTGAATGTCAGGGCTAGGCTTATATAGCTGGAACATTATTATTTCAGGTAGTGTTCCAGCTTTTCATTTATATCGGATTTGGAATTCTAATGGAAAATATATTTTCTCCTGTCTCCCTGATGTAGAAAAGTTCTCCCTGATGTTTTTCCATGATCTCCTGCGCGATGGCAAGTCCAAGTCCTGTTCCCCCAGTGCTTCTCCTTGCACTCTCTCCCCTCACAAATGCACAAAACATTGTATCTCGTATTTCTGGTGGAATCGCCTGTCCATCATCTTTGACACACAAAACAGCAGTTTTCCCATTCTCCTGTGTAATAGAAAGGGCAATTTTATTTCCTGTGCAATTGTATTTCTTTGCGTTTGTGAGCAGATTGGTAATCACGCGGATCAAAAGACGCCCATCACCCTGTATCCACACCACCTCCTCTGGTATTTCAACAGAAAAAGAAAAACCGGCATTGGTGATCTCCTCATAATATTCGGCACAGATCTGCCGTGTCAATTCTGACAGATCCAGTGTCTGAAGACTGAGCTGATACTCCGCACTCTCCATCTTTAACAACATAAACAGATCCTCCGACAATGTATTGACGCGGTCTGCTTTTCGCGCAATCGTTTCATAATATTTTGGAACGTCCACATCCGGAACCATCTGTTCCTGAAGTGCATAAATATAACTTTTTATCGTTGCGACCGGAGTTTTGATATCGTGGGAAAGTTCTAAGAGCATCTTCTGCCTGCTCTGTGCCATTTTTTCGTTTTCCGCACGCTGCGCAGCAAGCTGCTTTGTCATATTATTAAACGCATTCCCAATCTCTGTAAACTCTTTTTCCTTCTGTGGCGGGATCACTACCTGTTCCTCGCCCTGTTCCACCCGCTTCATTCCGGCAATGATCGTATCCAGCGGTCGTTTGATTTTTCTTAAAATATACAAACTAACGCCCACCACATCAAGTACCAGCAGAAGAAACACCACATACAGCATTCGCGATCCGGTATTGGTATACAAAACTTTCTGCGGATCAAAATTGTAGACTGTGGAAAACTGTGCCTCGGGATAAAAAATCAGATAATAAAACTCTCCTGCTTTCTGCCCGAACATCCAATATTTCTTCTTTCCATTTTGTATTCCCTGCTGCACATCGTCTTTTAACGAAAAGGCATCCAGAAGCTGTTCCTTCGTATATGCCATCTGCGTGGTCTGCTTCCTGCCATAAACTGTCTCCACATGGTACTGTGCATCCAGCTTTTCCACCCAGCCATTCATATTCCGGATGCCATCGAGATTCTGGATTGTTCCATCCGCCCCTACCGTAATGCCCGGGAAATTCTCCTGCAACACGTTTCCATAGGAAAAAACGAAAGATATGAGAACCGCTACAATCAGCAGCAAAATCGCAGCCATCGAAAAAATCACATAACTTCCGATCAGTTTTCCAAACAGGCTTCCTCTTCGTGTGCTTTTTTTCATACGCTCTCCTTTTCGAGTTTATATCCCAACCCTTTGACTGTTTTGATCCGCTTCGGATTCTTGGGATCTTCTTCTATTTTGTTTCTCAGATTGCTGATATGCACCATCACAGTACTGTCATCCCCCAGATAGGCATCGTCCCACGCATAAGAAAAAATCTGCTGTTTGGTGTAGATCTGCCCCGGTGTGCGCATAAAAAGCCCGAGTATCTTAAACTCCGTGGCAGTCAGAGTAATTGCTTCCCCGTTCCGGAATAAGGTTCCTTCCGCCAGATGCATGACAAGATCAAGTGCTTTTAATACTTCTGTTTCCTCACTTTTCTGTTCCTGATAGGCATAGCAGCGGCGAAGCTGTGCTTTCACGCGCGCAACTACTTCCAGTGGATTGTAAGGCTTTGTGATATAGTCATCTGCGCCCAGCTCCAGCCCCAGTATTTTATCATAATCCTCCGTCCGTGCCGTCATCATCAATGCTGGAATACGGCTTTTTTCGCGAATACGGCGCAACACCGCAAAACCGTCCATTCCCGGCATCATCACATCCAAAAGTACCAGATCCGGCTGCTCCTTTTCAAACAGCCGTAAGGCAGTCGGTCCGTCCGCTGCCTTAATCAATTTCATATGTTCTCTCTCTAAAAATAACTGCAATGCCTCAAGCAGTTCCTCTTCATCATCCGCTGCAAGGATCACAAATGTACGATTTTCCATGTCCAGTCCTCCCTTTAAAAACCAGCCCGTTTAAAGCTTCTCTGGCAAGGGCTGGCGTATCTCTTTTTATCCTACACATTTCAGGAGCAGTCCGTCAAGATCCGGTGTCGTTTTAAACTGTGTCTGCCAGCCCGGCAGACACTGATCTAAAAGCATACATTTGTACATGCCCATGTCATAATATTTTCCGCTCCCATCCGCATAGGAAAACGCCTGCAGAAACTGCTTTTTCCAGACCTCATCTCCTGCCAGTTTCCGGTATGCCGCGCATTCCACATAACGTGCACTGCCCTCAAGATTCTGCAGAAATCCTTCCTCAGCAGATACCTTATCGGAAAGTGCTACCTCTCTTTTCTTTTGAAGTTCAAGTGCTTTTTTGATCTGTTTCTTTTTTATTTCCATATCTGTACTTTCATAGGCATTTTGCAGATATTTCATTTCCTCTGTGAATGCTTTTTTCTGAACGGAATTCTTATCAACATATTTTTTAATGATTGCTTCTCTGTTTTCCTGTCCCAATGCATATGCCTGATCCAGCCCGTTTTCTTGCTGCCATGCATGAAATGCCTCATGCCAGATGACTGTTGCCTGCGTTTCTTTCCTGTAGGAATCAAGTGCAAACACTGTCTCCCCTGCTTCTTTCTGCTGTTGCAGACTTCCCGCGGTATCCAGTGCTGCAAAAAAGTTTTTAGATTTTTCATAGGCTGGCAGAACAATCTGATACTCCTTCCCCACTTTCACAATCGTTCCGGCAAACGTGTCAAGCTTTGGCTTTTCGCGTGTGACTGTATAAGTATCCGCAGATGGCGTAATCACATAGTCACAGTCCCCGTCATAATAGCGAACTCTGTAGTCCCGGACAGAAAAACCAGAAAACCCAAGCATTTCCATCTCCTGTTCCAAAGAACATGCCTTCTCATAAATCTGCCGGTCCGTCTGGGATAACTTTTTTTCTCCTGTGCATATGCATGCAGCCGCAAGCAAAATCCCGACCGCCCCGTAAAGCACTTTTGCCATCATATATTTCATATCTTTATGCCTCCTTCCGTCGGATTGCAAAAATTCCAAGTACAAGCACCCATGCCGCAAACAGTGCGACAAGTACCGGATGCCAAACCGGCACCTTTCCTGCGGCAATATGGTATGCGCATTTCTGCACGCCATTCAGATTCGGAATCACATGGATAAGTGCCGAAATTCCCACTGCCGTGACACCGCCCAAAGAACTGCGAAGCAGATCAAGTGCCGGCCACAATACCCCAGTGCCTGCGCCCAAAACACCGAATGCCGCAGCAATTCCCGCTGGAAGCCGAATGCTTACCACACTCGTCCACAGGCTCACCAGCGCGACACTGACTGCCATGACAAAAAATCCCGGAATCAGCCGCAGGACACATACACTTTGCCCCTGCACCAGCGCATATACTGCCATGGCAAAGTACAAAAGTCCCAGCCCGCCGATGGATGCCAGAATGTTGGCAATGGTTAACCCACCGTGGTAAACTGGCTGTGAAATACCGCGTACCCAGACCAGATGACTTGTTTTCCTTGCATATTCATTTGGAATCGTCCGGTAACTGAGCAACACTGCTAAGATGCAGCCTGCCGCATGAACAAGCACATGCATCACCATAAACATATTGTGAAATCCGGTCAGGGATTCACCATCGATCATAATGGTTGAATTCTCACCACTACAGAAAAACAAAAGAAACAGTACGATTGCCAGAACAACATATGCCTCTTTGCGTCGTATGCGCTCCCGTATTGCATTTTTTATGATGGTTCCCATTTAATCCACACTCCCTTCTCTGACCACATCCAAAAACAGTTTTTCGAGTGTACCCGGCTCCTTTAACTCATCTTTCGTAAATGTGCGCATAATTTCTCCGTCTTTTAATATGATGCCCTCATCACACACACGCTCCATATCACTTAAAATATGGGAATTCATCAGAATCGTTTTTCCGTCCTCTTTCAGGCGACGGATTAGTTCCAGCATTTCCACCCGCCCCATGGCATCGAGTCCCGCACACGGTTCATCAAGAATCAGGATCTGTGGATTTCCCAGCAGTGCCTGCGCCAGTGCCAGCCGCTGCAACATGCCTTTGGAGTAATGACGGATCTTTGTGTGGCTGTTTTCCAGCCCCACACATGCCAACAGTTTTTGTGCTTCTTCATGGATTGTTTTATGTGGCAGTTTCTGCAGTTTTGCATAATAAACCAACACTTCCATTGCCGTCAGAAATGGCGGAAAATAAGGTGTTTCCGGAGAATAGCCGATGGTTGTGTGCGTGGGCACTGTAACTGTTCCCGCTTCTTTTTTAACTAATCCGAGTATCATTTTGATGGTTGTGCTTTTTCCGGCGCCATTGCTGCCCAGAAGTGCAAAAACATTTCCTTCCGGGACTGCAAATGACAGATCCTGCACAACTGTTTTCCTATGGTATGATTTTGACAGGTGTTCCACTATGATCATGTTTACATCTCCTTCGCATTTACTTTTCTATTGTCAGTTTACAAATGCGAACCAAACACAACCTAAATGGAAGCTAAAGATAACCTAAAGATGTGTGTAAAAAGATCCCCGGAGCGACTCTCGCCCCGGGGATCTTTCCGATTATCCTTCAATTGCAATATATTTGTTTTCTTCGACTGCTTTCTTTGCCTCTTTCTTCGGCACGAACAGCTTTAAGATACCATGCTTAAATTCTGCTTTGACATCCTCCTGCTCAATGTCTTCACCGACATAAAAGCTTCTCTGGCAGGCACCGGCATAACGTTCCTTGCGGATGTAGTGACCGCTGTCCTTTTCTTTCTCGTCCTTGTCGAGACCTTTCGCAGCACTGATGGTCAGGTATCCATCCTCAACCGAAGCCTTAATCTCATCCTTGGTAAATCCCGGAAGATCAATCATCAGCTCATATCCATCCTTCTGCTCTTTGATATCGGTCTTCATAATCCTTCCGGCTTTCTTACCGTAAAGCTTCTTTTCGGTATTATTCATTTCTTTATCCATATCATAAAATGGAAACTCATCAAACCAGTCATCAAATAAATTCTCTCCAAAAATACTAGGCATTAACATAAGTCATCTCTCCTTTTCTTTCTGCGTCCACGGTCTGTGGACCTCTCATGCTTGTTTACCTTGTTTCTTTGGAACCGGGATGTTTCAGGAACCATTCGTTCTCTTTTGGTTCCCTTCCTTTGTTCTTGCCTATGTTATAGCACCGTTTGTTAGCACTGTCAAGAGGTGAGTGCTAATTCTTTTGTGAAGATTTTGTGAAGTCTTAATTTTAGTCCTGTTTTCCTATTGCGCAACGGCTGCTTAACTTTATTGATGGCAGACAGCCGGAAGATTCTTTTACACAAGATCTCTCCAAGGCTGTGGAATCTGCCAAGCGCAATGAGAAATGGAGGCATGACTACATGACGCTGCAAATGGCTTATGACGAGAAATACCGCGAGGGGCTGGAAACTGGCATTCAGCAGGGCATTGAACAAGGCATTACAACATCTGCCCGTCGTATGCTTTCCTCCGTTCAATTATTAATATTTTATCCACTTGTGTACCTCTTTTTTACAGGCAATAACCTTCTTCCCTGAGTTTCTTTCCCTCTTCGATATAAGAAAGTGCACTCTCTTTTAACCCTGCAATTTCTTCTTCCGTCAATGCCCGCGTGACCTTCGCCGGTCTGCCCATAACCATGCTTCCATCCGGGATATTCTGATGTTCGAGCACAAGGCTTCCTGCTGCGATGAGACAGTTTTTTCCGATCACACTGCCGTTCATCACCGTTGCGCCCATGCCGATTAATGTGTTGTCCCCGATCGTGCAGCCATGAAGAATTGCATTATGCCCCACCGTCACATAATCGCCCACCATGGTCGGGTCAACTTTGGAAGTGTGGACCGTGCAGTTATCCTGAATGTTTGTCCCTTTTCCGATGATAATTTTATTGTCATCCCCACGCAGTACCGCATAAAAAAGAATGGTACTGTCCTCACCGATGGAAACATCCCCCATCACCACAGATTCCTTTACGATATTGGTTGATGCCGCTATACTTCCCGTTGTTTTTGTCATGACCGATTTCCTCGTTTCTTTCCTTATTTTCATACTGTTTTTAGTATAACATCTCCGTTTTTGCTTCTCAACATACTCTTTGGGGAAAGAAAAAAGCGAGGACATCAGCAGATGCTCTCGCTCGACTCCATTTTACGATTTATTCGTAAATGTGTTTCTTTTTATCTTTTGCTTTCGCCTGTTTTTTCTTTAACGGGTGTTTTGGATTCTTATCTGACATAGTAATCGCCTCTTTTCCTCATATTCATATGTCAAATTTGTTTCCTTTGTTATGCCTACGTTATAGCACTGTATTCTGGCAATGTCAACCCTATCTGTTAATTATTTTGTGTTTTTTCTGTGAATACGATAAATTTACTCATTTTAACGCAAGTTGTCAGGCATTTTGTGTTTGTGTTTTTTCTGTGAACTTACAAAATCCTCCCAAAAAAGTCATTGACATTTTAAATTTTCATCCCTATAATGATAAAAGTTCGGTTGCTAACTATTTAAAATCATTTTAAGAAAGGAGTGATTTCTTGCAGGATTTCGATGAAGAACAACTCAAAGAAATTCATATGGGCCGCCTGATCCAGGTACTGTCCCATCAGATGAAACGGAAAAGCTGTGTGAACTCCATGATCAACGACGATGGTCTGACAACCATGCAGAAACATGTGTTAAAATTTCTTCTTCTGGAAACCCTTCACAAGGTTGTCTACCAGAAAGACATCGAAGAAGAATTTCAGATCCGCAAATCCACGGCGACCGGAATGCTGCAGCTTCTCGAAAAAAATGGTTTTATTGTGCGGGAAAGTGAAAAAAAAGATGCCCGTCTGAAACGCATCATTCCTACAAAGAAAGCGGAAGCACTCCGTCCGAGCATCCTTGCACACATAAGGCAGTCGGAAACACAGCTTACGACAGATATTTCCGAAGCTGATGTTCTGACCTGTAAAAAAGTGCTCTGCCAGATGCTCTATAACGTATCAGAACATAAGGAGGTATGTAAAAAAAATGAATAAGAAACTTTTACAATCCGTCCGGGAATACAAAAAGCAATCCATCATTGCCCCTCTTCTGGTTACATTAGAGGTACTGATGGAAGTATTGATTCCTCTGGAAATGGCAAAAATTATTGATATTGGCATTGCAGAAAGAAATCTCGGATATATTATCCAAAGAGGACTTATCCTTGTAATTATGGCAATGATGTCCCTGTTTTTCGGTGTACAGGCCGGAAACTTTGCAGCAATTGCCGGAGCCGGATATGCCAAAAACCTGCGGCACGATATTTATTATAAAGTACAGGATTTTTCCTTTAAAAATATTGACCATTTTTCCACGTCCGGTCTTGTAACACGTATGACTACCGATATCACAAATATCCAGATGGCTTACATGATGAGTATCCGCCTGCTGGCAAGGGCTCCGATCATGATTATTTTATCCTGGGTTATGACCCTGACGCTCAGCAGAAAAGCTGCGCTCTTATTTTTAATCGTCATTCCGGTACTCGGTGGCACGCTGTTATTTATCGCAAAAAAAGCCCATCCACATTTCATTAAGGTGTTTGACGAATATGATGAATTAAACAATTCCGTACAGGAAAATGTAAATGCCGCCCGCGTGGTAAAGGCATTTGTCCGTGAAGATTATGAAATTGGTAAATTCCACGGTGTTTCCAAATATGTTTATCAACTTTTTACCACAGCGGAAAAGATCGTTGCCTGGAATTCCCCGGTTATGCAGTTTGTCATGTATGCTGTGATTATGATTCTTATTTACATTGGCGGAAAAGGCATCGTAACCGGAACCATGGAAACCGGTGCACTTACTTCCATTATTGTATATGCCTTACAGATCATCGGTTCCCTGATGATGGTAACATTTGTGTTTGTCATGATCATGATTGCCGGTGCATCGACCGACCGTATCACGGAAGTACTAAATGAGATTCCGGAAATGCGCGATCCTACTGATGCTGTAACTTCCGTTACCGATGGTGATATTATTTTCGACCATGTCGGTTTCAGTTATGCCGATGAAGGTGGAAATCTTTCCTTAAAAGATGTCAATCTGCATATCAAATCCGGTCAGACCGTAGGGATCATCGGTGGAACCGGAAGTGCAAAATCAACGCTTGTACAGCTGATTCCGCGTCTGTATGACGTCACCGAAGGAAGTGTAAAAGTTTCCGGTATCGACGTGCGCAAATATAATCTGGAAGCCCTGCGCGATCAGGTTTCCATGGTGTTGCAGAAAAACGTCCTGTTCTCCGGAACAATTTACGACAATATCCGCTGGGGCAACGAAAATGCTACCGATGAAGAAGTACAGAATGTCTGTAAACTGGCACAGGCCGATGGGTTCGTCCGCGAATTTCCGGATGGTTACAATACACAGATTGTCCAGGGTGGAAACAACGTATCCGGTGGGCAGAAACAGCGTCTTTGTATTGCCCGTGCCCTGCTGAAGAAACCAAAAATTCTGATCCTTGATGATTCTACCAGCGCCGTGGATACCAAAACCGATGCGCTGATCCGCAAGGCTTTCCGCGAGGAAATTCCAAACACGACAAAGATCATCATTGCACAGCGTATTTCTTCCATTGAAGATGCCGACTTGATCATTGTCCTCGAAAACGGTGAGATTTCCGGCATCGGTACATCCGAAGAACTGTTAAAAACCAATGCTATTTACCGTGAAGTATATGAATCACAGGTCAAAGGAGGTGAAGATCATGAATAACAAAAAGCCAAAGCTTTCCAAAGACAATATTGCTACCGCAAAACGTCTGCTGAAATATGTAACAGAAACCTATAAAACCCGCTTTATTCTTGTATTTGTATGTATCTTCTTAAGTGCAGTCGCATCCATTGCGGTATCTCTGTCCTTAAAATACATGCTTGATGATTTCATCCTTCCCCTGATTGGACAAAAAAGCCCGGACTATACCGAATTTTACCGTGCACTTGCTGTACTTGGCTGTATTTTCATTGTCGGTGTTATTGCAACATTTATCTATACCCGTATGATGGTATATATCGGCCAGGGTGTGTTAAAGCGTGTGCGTGATGATATGTTTGAGCATATGCAGACCCTTCCGATCCGCTATTTCGATCAAAATACGAATGGCTCTATCATGAGTCTTTACACAAATGATACCGATACCCTGCGCCAGATGATCAGTCAGGCAATCCCACAGGCACTGATGTCATTTTTCACCATCATTGTTACGTTTATTTCCATGCTGGTCTTAAGTCCCCTGCTGACACTGCTTGCCATTGTTGTCATCGGGATTCTGGTATTTGTCACAAAAAAAATCGGTGGAAACAGTGGAAAATACTTTGTGCGCCAGCAGGTTTCCCTTGCCGACGTGACCGGATTTGTGGAAGAACATATGAATGGCCAGCGTGTGGTAAAAGTGTTCAACCATGAGCAGAAATCCAAAGAGGAATTCGACCAGCTCAACGAAGCACTGTTTGACAGTGCCTCACAGGCAAACAAATACGCAAACATGATGGGACCGGTGATCGGAAACATCGGAAACTTACAGTTCGTTCTGACCGCTGTCCTCGGTGGTGTTCTCTCGGTTGCCGGTGTGGGCGGCATTACGCTCGGCGTCATGGCCTCCTACCTGCAGTTTACCAAGAGTTTTACCCAGCCATTTATGCAGGTGGCACAACAGTTCAACTCCATCGTTATGGCTCTGGCAGGAGCTGAGAGAATCTTTGCCCTGATCGACGAAAAACCGGAGACAGACGAAGGCTATGTAACACTTGTCAATGCAAAAAGAGATGCCAATGGCAACATCATCGAATGTAAAGAACGTACCGGCATGTGGGCATGGAAACATCCACATTCCGCAGATGGAAGTGTATCTTACACCCCTCTGACCGGCGATGTCCGTTTTGAAGATGTTACATTCGGCTACAATCCGGATAAGGTCATCTTAAAGGATATCAGTCTGTTCGCCAAACCGGGACAGAAACTGGCATTTGTTGGCTCTACCGGTGCCGGAAAGACAACAATTACCAACCTGATCAACCGTTTCTACGATATTCAGGAAGGAAAAATCCGCTATGACGGCATCAATATCACCAAGATCAAAAAAGATGATCTGCGCCGTTCTCTCGGTATTGTCCTGCAGGATACCCACCTGTTTACCGGAACCATCCGTGACAATATCCGTTACGGAAATCTTGATGCAACCGATGAGCAGATCTACGAAGCTGCCAGACTTGCGCACGCAGACCAGTTCATCCGGATGCTGCCAAACGGTTATGATACCATGTTAAGCGGTGACGGCGAAGAACTTTCCCAGGGACAGCGCCAGCTGCTTTCCATTGCAAGAGCTGCCGTGGCTGATCCACCGGTTCTCATCCTCGATGAGGCAACTTCCAGCATCGATACCCGTACCGAAAGCATTGTACAAAAGGGTATGGATAATCTGATGAAAGGACGTACGGTATTTGTGATCGCCCACCGTCTGTCTACGATCCGAAACAGTGATGCAATTATTGTGCTTGACCATGGACAGATCATTGAACGCGGGGATCATGCGGATCTGATTAAGCAGAAGGGAACCTATTATCAGCTGTATACCGGCAAGCTGGAACTTTCCTAAACTGGAAATACCCTCCTATTGCAGAAATATTACAGACTTGTTACAATGCATTTGTACTTAGCTAATACAAATACAAACAGGGAGGTACTTAACTATGTGCTTTAGATTTTTTCCAACTGCGATTTCTCAGCACTGATCCGTAAGTGTTTTGGATGCTAATAACCAGCAAAAAAGAAGCTGCACACGAAATTTTCTTTTCGTGTGTCAGCTTCTTTTTGCGTTTCCTGTCTGTATTCACCTGACCGGTTTCTATGCACGGAAATCAAATTTTCCACCCTTGGTCTGTAGTGTCTCCTCCTTGATGCTGTCCCAGTCGATATTCCTGATCTTTTCCTGCAACTCTTCCATGGAATTTGCCTGCACAGATGTTTTTTTGACAGTCTCTGCTTTCTCTGCGGATTTATCTGCCTTTTTTGCATCCTCTGCTTTCTTTTCCTTCGCATTCTCTATGCGCTCTTTCTGTTTCTCGGAAAGTTTTTCAAGTTCCACAAAATAGGTTGTCGTACCATCATCGTTGAGCCTGATTCCAATCTGTGCAATCTGCGTGCCGTTTTCTTTTCCGTATGCGCTGTCAAAACCGAACTGCCCGTTGATCTGTTTTGACATGCTCACTGCACCATCAATATCTTTCACACGGCTGTTATAATAACTGTCATCTTCTGCCATTTTTTCCAGTTCGTCACTGGATAACAATACCGAATATTCCTTTGTTCCGCGGGACATGATCTGCCTGGCTTCTGTGTCATCTGTGGTATCCGAAACAAAGAAATCCATATTCCCATATTTGTCTTTCAGTTTTTTTAAAACATCCTGGGCTTTCTTTGAAAGCTTTTTTGTCTCTGTGGACTGTGTTTCTCCGGTTTCCTTTACCTTTTCCCCGGTATCTGCCTTACGGCTGTCCTGCTGTCTGATCTTTTGGGCAATATTCATCCCGTACTGCATTGCTGCATAACTTGTATTGATTGTGCTCATAGTTTCTCCTCCCTGATCCTTTATGGGCTGACAGTGTTTTTTGATCCTTCCGTAGATCATATGTTATTTTCTGTTTTATATATCGGCAGCTTTCTTCTAATCTTTATGTCAGATAATAAATTTGCAGATAATGAAAAAAGGCTTTGACATATGCCAAAGCCTGCTTTTTCTTAATTTTATTTTACGGTAACGGTCTTTACTTTCGACCATGCAGAATATGCTTTTTTATTGTTATCATTTTCTGTCCTGGCACAGGAACGAACCCGCACGTAATACTTCTTTTTTGAAGTAAGATATTTGATTGTAACAGAAGTCTTCTGATCGTAAACACTTACTTTTTTTGCGCCCTGAAACTTGCTGTTGGTTGCATACTGTACCTCATATCTGTAATTATTTACTTTCGACCAGCTTACTTTTGCACTGCTCTTTCCGGCAGAAACAGATACGGTCGGAGCCTTCAGATTTATTTTTTTCACTCCGATTTCGTACTTATACTGTTTTCCATAATAATTATTTACATATGCATAATAAGTTCCTGTATAAGGCGCAATAAACACATCACCGGATGACACACAGAAATCCTCTGCCCCCACAGATGGCCAGAAAAAATCTGTTTTTGTTGTTTTACCAAGCAATTTTACAATCGTTGTTTTTTCACTGTAAGAGTCCGCATCACTGATAAATTTATAGCTCTGTCCCTTTTTTAAGGTTACTGCATACATATCATTATCTTCTTCTTCCGCACCACCATAGGAATTTCCCATAAATCCCGTATACATGGTGTTTACTTTCATACCTGTAGCATTATTTTTCTTCTCATTTGCCTCAATCTCACAGGTATTATTTTTTTCAAACGAAAAACGATACGTTGTAGAAGGCCGAAACTGGTTATGCGATTGCAGTGATACATAATAAGTTCCCTTTGCAAGCCCCACATAATTATCTGCTGCTGCCCCTGCACAGTCCATCATGATCTTCCAGATCTTTTTCCCTTTGGCTGTATAAACAGCTACATCATAATTTTCCAGGGATTTCGGATCCTCCTCATTCAAATGAATCCGAAGGATTCCCTGCTGATCCAGCGTAACCTTGTTCCAGTATACCTTATCCGCATCCCATTTTACGGTATAATCGGTATCAAACGCCTTCTCCGTTGCTGTGTCCATGGAAGTTTCCTCAACCGTAATTCCATCGGCATATGCCGGTACCGGTGCCATTACACCTGCTGCCAGCGCAAGTGTCAGTATTATCGCAGCTAATTTCTTTTTCATAGTATTCTCCTTTTTGTTTACATTTTAACCGGACCGATTGTCCTCCACAATTCGTCCGACTCTCCCATTGTAAACATTTCAGGATGTAATCACAATAGGCGATAAGTCCTATAATTAACACAGCTTGTTGCCGTTTCCAAGAAATTATTTTGTAAAAATTATCCCTGTGCATACCGTGTCAGGAACTGCTTTGTCCGCTCTTCCTTCGGATGATCGATCACCTGGTGCGGGTCTCCCTGCTCCACGATCACACCACCATCCATGAAAATCAGCTGATCTGCCACATCACGGGCAAATGCCATCTCATGTGTAACAATGATCATCGTTGTTTTCTGTTCTGCCAGTGTGCGGATGACTTTTAAAACCTCACCGGTCAGCTCCGGATCAAGTGCCGATGTCGGCTCATCAAAACAGAGAATATCCGGTTTTAAGGCAAGTGCACGCGCAATTGCCACCCGCTGTTGCTGTCCGCCGGACAACTGATGTGGATAATGATCCATACGCTCCGCAAGTCCCATGCGCTCTAACAGCTGTCTGCCGTGTGCATCGATTTCTTCCAAGATCTTTTTCTTATTCTGTTTGAATTCCGGACGTTCCTGTGCCAAAAGCTGTTCCGCAAGCGTCACATTCTGTAACGCTGTATACTGTGGAAACAGATTGAATGACTGAAACACCATGCCAAAATGCAGACGTTTTCTGCGCAGATCCGCATCCTTTTCCATTCCGGCCGTTGATGCATCAAACAGTGTCTCTCCATTCACCGTAATCGTTCCGCCATTCGGGCGCTCCAGAAAATTCAGACAGCGCAGAAGCGTTGTCTTTCCGGAGCCGGAAGATCCGATAATTGCAAGCGCCGTGCCTTCCTCCATGGAGAAACTGACATCTTTTAATACATTCGTTCTGCCGAAATGTTTTTCTATATGTGATACCTCTAAGATTGCCATGTTATCCTCCTACTTAAAGTAATCCAGCTTACGCTCAATATAATTAAATAAAAGCGTCAAAATACCAATAAAAATAAGATAAAATACACCGGTGTAAAACAGTGGCCATGTCAGACCATCGGATTTCATAAATGCAGCACCGGCAAAGGTCAGCTCATAAGCTGCAATAATACGCGCAAGAGAGGTATCTTTTACAAGCGTAATGATCTCGTTTGACATCGGTGGTACGACACGCTTGATCATCTGAAGCAGTGTGATTTTGAAAAAGATCTGATGCTTTGTCATGCCAAGCACCTGTCCGGCTTCCCTCTGTCCGGCCGGAACTCCCTCGATTCCTCCACGGAAAATCACGGAAAAATAGCACGCATAATTAATCACAAAAGCCACTACTGTTGCGGTAATTCGCCCGCTCTCATTTCCGCTCCAGACAGTCGTATGGAGCCAGAGCCCCGGTCCATAGAAAATAATGATCAGCTGAAGCATCAGTGGTGTTCCACGGATGATCCAGACCAGAATCTGAACCAGACGCTGCAGCGGTTTAAACTTGCTGAGCAGGCCAAATGCCAGCACCAGCCCAAGCGGCAGCGCAAAAATCAGTGTCAGTATAAAAATTTCAAAAGTGGTGGCAAGACCTGTCAAAAGTGACTGTGTTACTGTCCAGAACATGATTTATTTCCCCTCTGGTACGACAACTACCTGTGCATTGTTACAATAAGGATTGGTACATTCCATTGCAGAAGTTACCTCGCTCGTCAGAGTCATTCCATTCCATACGACATCGATATTCTTGGAATTCAGTTCCATGACCTTGTTGTCCCAGTCGATCTCTACAAAATCAACCTCTACGCCAAGTTTTTCTCCGACAAGTTTTGCCATATCTGCATCAAACCCGATCCAGTTTCCATCTTTATCCTTATAATCCATCGGCTCAAAATCCGTCACACCGACAACCAGTTTTCCTCTTCCCTTGATGTAATCCACGTCACTGTCTTTTTCAGACTGTTCAAATGTGGCATCTTTCTGCTCTACAAGTGCTTCCTGTACTCCATAGGTTTCGGCAATTTTTTCCATGCTTCCGTCTTTATAAGAGTCAGCAAACACCTGATTAATATAAGAAGCCAGATCCGATCCTTTCCGGCATCCAACGCCATACTCCTCGGTCGTAAGTTCATCGGTGTGCTTCAGATTCGGATAACTGGTGCCCTCACCGATCATGGCACCTGCCATCAGAAGATCAATGATTGCTGCATCGGATGTACCGGAAGCAACTTCCATCAGGGCATCTGCCTGGGACGAAACGGAATTGTACTGAAATCCCTTTTCTTTTGCAGCTTCTTCTCCGGCAGATCCTGCCTCTACTGCATATACGGTGCTCTTTTCGCTCTTTCCGGTATCTCCTGCTCCTTTGGATGCGCCACAGGCAGTCATACCAAGTGTCAGCGCTGCTACCAGCAATACTGCAAGTTTCTTTTTCATAATGTTCCTCCATTAATTATTAATTCTTCTGTTTACTACATGTTTACCATATTATCATGTTATCACGCTAAAGTAAAGAGGAGTAAATTACAAACCTGCCTGCATTTTTTCCCTGATCATTTTTACCATCTGAATCACCAATGTCGGCACAAATGCCAGCAGCAGAATATATCCATACATCAGCACTCCCATTTCCGCCACATCGAACAGCCTCTCAAAAACCGGAACGCAAAGTACCAGTCCCAAAAGAATACATCCACCAAAAAATGCTCCCATGCTGTACTTGTTAGACCCGAGTCCAACCCGTGCCATGGACTTTTTGCTCCGGCAGTTAAACCCATGAAACAGACGAGCCAGTGTCAGCGTTGCAAAAGCCATCGTTGCGGCAAGTGCGGTACTCTGCTGCAGCCCCATATAATAAGAAGTCATTACCGGACACGCAATCAACGCTCCCTCTGCCACAATTTTCCCCAGAAACGAACCGGTCAGTATTCCGGCGGAAGGGTCCCTTGGTTTTTCCTCCAGGAGCGCTGCATCTGCCGGCTCCATGCCAATCGCAATTGCCGGAAGCGAATCCGTCAGCAAATTGATAAAAAGCAGATGCACCGGTGCAAACGGAACCGGAAGTCCTGCAAGTGAAGTATACAGCACCGCCAGAATCGCCGCCATATTGCCGGATAGCAAAAACAAAATAGCATTCTTTATATTCCGGTATACATTTCTTCCATTCACCACCGCCTGAATGATGGTTGCAAAATTATCATCCAGAAGAATCATGTCTGCCGCATCTTTTGCCACTTCCGTTCCCGTAATTCCCATTGCCACTCCGATATCTGCGCGTTTTAATGCCGGTGCATCGTTGACACCATCCCCCGTCATGGAAACAATCCGTCCTTTTTTCTGCCATGCCTTTACAATTCTTATCTTATGTTCCGGCGAAACTCTGGCATATACACAGATTTTTTCCAGTTTTTCCTGCAATTCTTTCTCACTCATGGCATCTAACTCCCTTCCGGTCACAGCCAGATCCCCTTCCTGATAAATTCCAAGCTGTTTTGCTATCGCACGCGCGGTAATTTTATGATCCCCTGTAATCATGACCGTGCGGATGCCTGCTCTCTTTGCATCGGCAACCGCCTGAATGGCTTCCGGTCTTGGCGGGTCCATCATGGCAATCAGTCCAAGAAAGATCAGATTTTCTTCGCTTTCTATGGTCAGCGGTCCTTCACTCTCTTTATACGCAAAAGCCAGCACGCGCAGCCCCTGCCCGGAAAATTCCGCAATCTTTTTTTTGATTTTTTCTGTTTCCGTCAGATCAAGTGGAACAATTCCGGTACTTTTCCGGACAAAATCACAGCGTTCCAGCAATACATCCGGTGCCCCTTTGGTCAGAATTGTTCCGACCCCGTGCAGGCAATATCTTGTGCTCATCCGTTTCCGCTCAGAATCAAACGGAACCTCTTCCAGACGTTTCATACAGCTTCGAAGCATTTCTTCCCGGTAACCGCCTTCGCCCATCATTCCCCCTTTCGGCGCGGGAATTTTACGAAACATTTCCAACAGGGCATATTCGGTCGGATCTCCGATTCCTTTTCCGTTCTCCAATGTTGCATCATTGCTAAGCACCGCATCGTAGACCAGATATCTGTGCAACTCCTCTTCCATGGAAAGCTGTCCGGGCAGATATTCCCTGTCGTCCACATAAACTTTCTGTACGGTCATCTTATTCTGTGTCAGCGTTCCGGTTTTATCCGAACAGATCACCGATACACACCCAAGGCTCTCCACTGCCTTCAGCTTTCTGACGATGGCATTTTCCTTTACCATCTTCTGTGTTCCCATCGCCTGCACAATGGTCACGATTGAACTGAGTGCTTCCGGAATGGCGGCTACCGCAAGTGCAACCGCAAACATCAATGCATCCAGAAGCGGCATTTTACGGTATAAACATAGCCCCAATACCACTGCTGAAATTCCCATAACCAGAACTGCCAGCTTTCTGCTGAACTGATCCAGGCTCACCTGTAGTGGTGTTTTACGGTCCCGGATATCATTCATCATCCCGGCAATCTTTCCGATCTCTGTATGCATCCCTGTTCCTGTAACTAAAACCTGCGCACGCCCGTAAGTGACAAGACTTCCCGAATATACCATATTGCTCCGGTCTGCCAGCGGCAGATCCTCCGGAAGGATACTCTCTGTCTTTTCCACATTGGCAGATTCTCCTGTCAGTGCACTCTCATTTACCTGCAGGGAATAATTATTCAGGATTCTGCCATCTGCCACAACCATGTCGCCGGCCTCCAGCTCCACGAGATCTCCCGGAACCAGTTCCCGCGAAGAAATCTCTTTCTTTTTCCCATCCCGGATTACTTTCGCGCCCGGTGCAGACAGATTTTTAAGACTGTCCAGTGATTTTTCTGCTTTCTGATGCTGTACAGTTCCCAGAACTGCATTCATCACCAGAACAACCGCGATTACAATCGTACTCTCTGCATTTCCGGAAAACATGGAAATGATCGCTGCGATCAGCAGAATAACGATGAGCAGATCTGCAAACTGTGAAAAAAACACCCGCCAAAGCCCGGGTCTTTTTCCCTCTTCCAGTATATTTTCCCCACATGTTTCCCGGATTTTTCTTACCTGCATTTCGGATAGCCCCTGCTCCGTAGTAGAAAATACTTCTCTCAGTTCCTCTTTTGAATACTTCCAGTATTCTGTCATGACATGCCCTCCTTGTGTTGTGGTACAAAAAAAGAAACGGGACTTTTTTTGCACCAGAATAATGCAATAAAAGTCTCGTTTCTTCGTGTACAGCCCGGTTACAGCTTTCCTGTAACGTGATGACGATCTGCACAACACCCGGACACGCCGGATGCAAACTACTCCCTGTTTATTATCTTTTTTTATTGTACTCATATCTTCTTTCGATTGTCAACTGTTTTGTTTATTTTTTCACCACATTGCACAAAATATTTGTTTATTTAAACATTATATAGTATAATAAAGCCAAAGGTTAACTTACATCAGGGATTTACATGATAGAATAGGAGATACGCTTATGATGCTTACACTCATTCCTTTTTTTGACCGAAATATGTCCGTTAGTGCTTATTCTCTGTTTACCAGGAAAAAGAACTTTCTTATGAATCCAAGTCTTCTCGGTTCCAGACAGTTTGACGGAGCCGCCTATGTAGACGGACTGGAACTGATTCAGGAACTTGGAACCAACACACTCTCCGGAGGAAAACCGATTTTTGTGTCTTTAAATAATATCTCTATCTTCAGCAGTCTGGAGTCCCAGTGCAAAAATACAAACCATGCACCGATTCTCCTGATTGACCAGACATTCCCTCCGGTATCCATGTATACGGACCGCATCCGCGATCTGCGCGAATTCGGATATCATTTTGCAATCCGTAATCTTCCCGTTCACTGCTACGAGGATTACGCACCGATTCTGTCACAGATGGACTACGTTCTGATTGATTGTCAGGAAATAGATGCCATCAAGGCTTCTTTATATTTCCGCAAACTGTATCCGGATATCTGTATCTGTGCCAGCAACATTCCGGACATGGAAACTTTCGAGAAACTCAGTCCGACAGAAACAATTTCTTTATTTGAAGGAACCTTTTTCCGTATGCCGGTCACACGCGGCGAACACAAAGTAGCGCCTCTGAAGATCAATTATATTTCCCTTCTGAATCTGATCGAAGAAGATGATTTTGATCTGACCAAAGCAGCTGATATTATCAGTCAGGACACGGCTCTGATCATCTCCCTGTTGCGGCTGGCAAATACACGCTCCTTTAATTCCGAAATTACTTCCGTGCGGGTTGCTGTCTCGATGCTGGGGCAGAAGGATCTGACGCGCTGGATTCAGACAACCGTCATCGAGAAACTATGTTCTGACAAACCAAATGAACTGATGCGTCTTTCCCTGCTGCGTGCAAAGTTTGCAGAAAATCTCGCACCGGTATTTAACATGGCAATGCGTTCTCAGGAACTGTTTCTGACCGGTCTTTTCTCGATTCTGGATATTATTCTGGATTGTTCCATGGAAGAAGCCCTCTCCATGGTGCGTGTATCGGGCAAGATCCGCGCCGCCCTTCTGGAGCATACCGGTTCCCTGGCAGAAGTGCTTCACTTTATTGTAAAATACGAATCGGCAGAATGGCAGGAAGTTTCCCGCCAGCTGGTGCTTAAAAACATCGAAATTTCAGACGTTTCCCAGGCATGGGTTTCTTCCCTGCAATGGTATGCAAAACTGATTGCCATGAATGAATAATGTCAGATAAAAAAAGGATGCACAAAACGTGCATCCTTTTTTGATTGTTTTTATTTTCTTCCGCTGGTTCCTTTCAGACGTGCCATCGCACGGGAAAGAGAAGCTCTTGAGTGGTAATACTCACGGATACTCTGCTTCTGGCGCATCTGCTCCTCTGCACGCTCTTTCGCCTCACGGGCTCTTGCCACATCGATTTCTTCCGGACGCTCTGCAGTCTCCACGAGAAGTGTCACACGGTTATTGACGATCTCGACAAATCCCATTCCGACAACTGCATATTCCCAATTATCCGTGCCTTCCGGCTGAAATCTCATCTCACCATCATCGATGGCGATGACCATATCCTCATGATGAGCCAGAATTTCCTTCTGCCCATCATATTCCGGAACGATCAGAGAACGGCATCTTCCGGAAAAGAACACACGGTTCGCAGATATAATTTTTAAATAGAATGTATTGCTTGCCATAATGATCTCCGTTCTTTATGCTATGCGTTCTGCTCCATCTGCTCTGCTTTCTTCTTGACATCCTCGATGGTTCCTGCATTGAAGAATGCATTCTCCGGATAATCATCCATTTCACCATTCAAAATTGCCTTGAATCCGCGGATTGTTTCTTTCAAAGGAACATATACACCCTTGATACCGGTAAAGTTTTCTGCTACATGGAACGGCTGTGACAGGAACTTCTGAATCTTTCTTGCACGGTATACCAGAACTTTATCTTCATCTGCCAGCTCTTCCATACCAAGAATTGCAATGATATCCTGCAATTCCTTATACTTCTGAAGGATCTCCTGCACTTTACGTGCAACTTCATAATGCTCCTCCCCTACAATATCCGGCTCAAGGATACGGGAAGAGGACTCAAGAGGATCTACAGCCGGATAAATACCCTGCTCAACGATCTTTCTGGAAAGTACGGTTGTTGCATCCAGATGTGCAAATGTCGTAGCTGGTGCCGGGTCTGTCAGGTCATCGGCCGGTACATATACGGCCTGTACGGAAGTGATAGATCCGTTCTTTGTAGAAGCGATTCGCTCCTGTAATTCACCCATCTCCGTAGCCAGTGTCGGCTGATAACCTACGGCTGACGGCATACGTCCAAGCAGTGCGGATACCTCTGATCCGGCCTGTGTGAAACGGAAAATGTTATCAATGAAGAGAAGCACATTTTTATGCTGCTCATCACGGAAATACTCAGCCATGGTAAGTCCGGTCTCAGCGACACGCATACGAGCCCCTGGCGGCTCATTCATCTGACCAAACACTAAGGCTGTTTTTTCAAGTACACCGGATTCGCCCATTTCGGTCCACAGATCATTTCCTTCACGGGAACGCTCCCCGACACCGGTGAAAATGGAATATCCACCGTGCTCTGTTGCAATATTACTGATCAGCTCCTGGATCAATACGGTTTTCCCTACACCGGCACCACCGAACAGACCAATCTTACCACCCTTTGCATATGGGGCAAGTAAGTCGATGACCTTGATACCGGTCTCTAAGATTTCCTCTGCAGGGTTCTGATCTTCAAATGCTGGCGGCTCTCTGTGGATCACCCACTTTGGAGCATCCCCGATCGGCTTTCCGTCATCAATTGTTTCTCCTAATACGTTGAACAGACGTCCCAGTGTTGCCTCACCAACTGGTGTCTTGATACCGCTTCCGGTTGCAATGACTTCCATATCACGGTGAAGTCCTTCACTGGCTGCAAGCATAATACAGCGTACCGTATTATTTCCTATATGCTGTGCAACCTCCATGATACATTTTTTGTCACCATTTTGTACTTCCAGAGCGTCTCTGATTGCAGGCAATTCTTCGTCTTCAAATTCAACGTCCACAACAGGTCCCATAACCTGTATGATTTTTCCTGTTTTCATCCTAGGCCTCCATTATCTCTTTTTCTTGCGCTTCTGGGATTTTGCTCCCGCAATTACCTCTGTGATCTCCTGGGTAATCGCTGCCTGTCTGGCACGGTTATACATGATATCCAGCTCATGAAGCATATCCTTTGCGCTGTTGGTTGCTGCCTCCATCGCCATCATACGGGCATTCTGCTCGCAGGAGAAGGATTCTACCAGCGCACCATAAACAAATCCTACCACATAGTCCGGAACAATACGATTCATCACTGCATCTGCCGATGGACGCAGGGCAAGCTCCTCACGTCTGACATCCAGCGGAATCTCCACGTTGTGGAAATCTGCTTTTTTCAGTGGAAGCAGCTGCAGGATTTCTGCTTCTTCCTGCATCGCATTGACCATTGAGGTATAAATGATATAGATTTCATCAAAATCTCCCTGACGGTAACCTTCGAGAAGTTCCTCAGAGATATTTCGTGCACGGTTCAATGTCGGATTCTGAATCGTATAATGGAACTGTTTGTTGATCTCAATTCCACGTTCTTCAAAATAATGTCTTCCGACTTCACCAAGCACATACAGCTGACGTTTCGGGTGCTTTGCAAGTTCCTCTTCCGCAATTTTTAAAATATTGTGGTTGTAAGATCCTGCCAGTCCCTTATCTGCCGTAACCACCATATAAGCGATCCGTTTCTCTTCTTCCGGAATCTCATCTGTGGACCTAAAATAAATACTGTCCAGATCCGGCAAATGCCGCAGAATACGGCTCATCTCAGATTGCAGGGTAAAGAAATACGGTTCTGTGTCCGTCAGCATTTTTTTAGATTTCTTTAATTTCGAAGAAGAAATCATGTACATTGCATTTGTAATCTTTAATGTATCATTGATACTCTTCATTCGATCCTGAATTTCTTTTGCATTTGCCATCGTAACACCTGCTTACTGTTCTGCTGCGAACTCTGCTGCAGCATCTTTGATTTTCTGTCTCAGTTCATCGGATAAAGCTTTTGTCTGCTCAATTTCTTTTCCGATCTCCGGATGTTTCAGATCCATGAAATCCAGAATATCTTTCTGATACTGTTTTACCTGTCTGGTAGGTATCTTATCGAATACACCGTCCGTTGCCATGCACAGCGTCAATACCTGCTCATGCATGGAAAGCGGATGACTCAGCGGTTGCTTCAACAGCTCCATCAGAGCTTTTCCGTGCTGCAGCTGTGCTTTTGTTGCATCATCCAGATCGGAAGCAAACTGTGTGAACACTTCCATCTCACGGTACTGTGCCAGATCGATACGGATACTACCGGATGCTTTCTTCATTGCCTTTGTCTGGGCTGCACCACCGACTCGGGATACGGAAAGTCCTACGTTTACGGCTGGTCTCATACCTGCGTTGAACAGGTTGCTCTCGAGGAAGATCTGACCATCGGTAATAGAAATAACGTTGGTAGGAATATATGCGGAAACATCACCGGCCTGTGTTTCAATAATCGGCAGTGCGGTAATGGAACCGCCACCTAACTTGTCACTCAGATGACTGGAACGCTCAAGCAGTCTGGAGTGTAAGTAGAATACATCACCAGGATAAGCCTCACGTCCCGGAGAACGCTCAAGCAGAAGGGAAATTGCACGGTATGCAACCGCATGCTTGGACAGATCATCATATACAATGAGAACATCCTTGCCCTTGTGCATAAAATATTCTGCCATGGCAGTTCCTGCATATGGAGCTATGTACTGTAAAGATGCCGGATCACTGGCTGTAGAAGATACTACGATGGAATAATCCATGGCATCATGTTTCTTTAATGTATTTACAATCTTTGCAACGGTAGATGCCTTCTGACCAATGGCAACGTAAATACAGATTACATCTTTGCCTCTCTGGTTGATAATGGTATCTGTTGCAATGGATGTCTTACCTGTCTGACGGTCACCAATGATCAACTCACGCTGTCCACGTCCGATCGGGAACATGGAATCAATGGAAAGAATACCGGTCTCCATTGGTGTGTCTACGCTTTGTCTGTCGATGATACCAGGAGCTTCCTGCTCGATCGGACGATAATCATCCTCTTTTACATCACCGTTTCCGTCAATCGGCTCACCGAGTGCATTGATTACTCTTCCTACAAACGCATCACCGACCGGAATACCGGCTTTTTTCTTGGTACGAACCACTTTGGTTCCTTCTTTGATTCCGGTATCACGACCAAAAAGAATAATACCAATCTCATTCTGTCTGACATCCTGAACCATTCCTTTGACTCCGTTTTCAAAGGCTACGATCTCGCCATACATTGCATGATCAATTCCGTATACGGTAACAATTCCATCACCGACCCAGATGACCTCACCTGTCTCACGGCTTTGTTCATCCCAGTTGATATTTTCGATCTCACCCTGAATAATGGAGATAATATCTGTTGCACTAATAGCGCCCAAAGGGGTCACCTCCCTGTAAGTTTTCTTTGTAACTGACGCAGACGTCCTTCATAGCTGTGGTCATATTCTTTATATCCCACCTTAACAACATAGCCACCGATCAGCGACTCATCCACACTCTGCGTCAGGGTAATCTCACTATCCGGATAGTTTTTATCCAGAATTTTTTTCGCCTCGGCCTCCTCTTCTTTGCTCGGAGTCTCGGCATAAATCAGGTCCGCACGAACCACATGATGCATCTGATCCCAGTATTTATAATAATATTGGAAAATATCCTGCATCTCGGTCATGCTACCAATCCTGCACATGGTCTTCATGTACCGGACCAGCACATCTTCTGTCGTTTCCAGTGCAAATACCTGATCGATAATTTCATACTTTTTTGCTTCCGGTACGACCGGGCTCGTCAGAACTTTCTGCAGTTGCGGTGTCATAAAGAAAAGTTTTTCCGCTTTCTCGACATCCTCTCTGCTGACAGACAGCCGGTATAGTACCTTGGCACTATTTACTGCTGCCTGCGTCATGTGCTTCACCCGTCTTCATAATCTTCTTAGCAGCCAGCAAAGCAAGCTCTGCGATCTTTGCCTGAGCATCTCTTGTTGCCTTTTCCTGCTCATTTGCAATATCACTCTTTGCTTTCTCAAGCATATGATCTGCTTCGGCTCTGGTTGCTTCCATTTTATTGTTATATTCTTCCTGTGCACGCGTCTTCGCATCGAGAATGATCTGATCTGCCTTTTCTCTGGCACCCTTTAACTGGTTCTCATACTCACTCTTCATCTGCGCTGCATCGTCCTGCTGTTTTTGGGCATCCTCGAACTGTTTGTTGATCATGTCCTCTCTCTCATGAATGATATTCATGACCGGCTGAAACAAAAACTTACGAAAGATTGCATATAAAACAAGCAGATTTACGATCGTCCACAAGATATCCCATGGATTTAAACTCAGCATAGTTTACTGCTCCTTTCTTAATGTAATAATTACGCAGGTAATCATTATTTTAAGAAAAGAATGATAAGTAATGCAATAACGAAACCGTAAATAGCGGTTGCCTCGGCAAGTGCACAACCAAGAAGTAATGCTTTGGAAATCTTACCTTCTGCTTCCGGCTGTCTTGCGATAGCGTCTACTGCGGAACCTGTTGCCTTACCGATTCCAAGACCTGCTCCGATACCTGTTAATACTGCTACTCCTGCTCCGATTGCTACAAATAATGATGCTGACATAATGTTTTCTCCTTTTCTTTTCTCAGTTAATTAGTGTGTTACTCCGTTGCTTCCTTGATGAACAAGCCTGTAAGGAATACAAATACGTATGCCTGAATCAGTCCGTCAAAAATATCAAAGTAACAACTGAATATTGCTGGAAGTACGGGTGGAACCACCATCTTCAGTAACTCCATAATAACGAAGGAACCAAGTACATTTCCAAACAATCGCATACAAAGTGATAATGGTTTGATGAATATCTCAAGAATGTTAATTGGAAGAACTACAGGCATTGGTTCCGCAAAACTCTTTAACCAGCCTTTGGTACCTTTCTTTCTCACTCCTGCTGCTTCAATTAAGATGATACTCATCAATGCAAGCGCTACCGTGACATTCATGTCTTTTGTCGGTGGCTTGAAGCCTAATAGGCCGATGAGGTTGGCAATTCCTATGTAGATGGCAACTGCTGCCAGGTACGGAATGTACGCTTTACCGTTTTCTCCTATCGTGTCCTCAAAGAATCCATACAGTTTTGAAACAGCAAGTTCAAGTACTACCTGCTTACGGCTTGGATTCTCAACTCTGAGTCCTCTGACAAGGATCAGACACAAAAGAAGAATGACCGCCATGATGATCCATGTAACAACAACCGATTCATAGATCGGAATGCCACCAAACAGCGGGATTGTAAAGACGGTATCGCAATTCAGCTCCTCCATCAGATTCTTTACCAACGCATCCAACAGTCTCACTTCCTTTCTTAACTTTTGAATCAAAAGCTATTATATTTGTCATATTGTAAAAAGTAAAACGTTTTTTTTATATAAACTATATGTCATATTTGTATATTTCTCATATGGTCATACACTTTATATATAAAAAGAGGCGTCGTACATACATTACGACGCCCTTGCTCTACCCACTGTGGTATTCTACCCCTTTCTTCCAAAAAATGCAAGCACAAAAAAACTAATTTTCGGCAAAGAACTCCGAAAGAACTTCTTTCAGCGTATTTGCAGACTCATGCAGTTTGGAAACTTCCTCCTGATCCAGATCGATTGGAACCTTGGTTTCATAGCCATCGCGGCCAACGATACACGGCAGACTTAACACCACGTCTGAGATTCCATACTCTCCGTGCAGCATGGTCGAAATCGGCAGAATGGATTTTTCATCTCTTATGATTGCTTCGCAGATGCGCTTAACTGACATGGCAATTCCATAATATGTGGCTCCTTTTTTGGAAATAATCTCATAGGCACTCTGTTTTACCTCCGCGGCGATACGTTCCGTTGCTTCCATATGATTATAGTGCCCTCGCATCTCACAGAAATTGTCCAGCGGTATTCCTGATATATTCGCACTGCTCCATGCCGCAATCTCACTGTCCCCGTGTTCTCCCACGATAAAAGCATGTACACTTCTGCTGTCCACTCCCAGATGCTGTCCCAGATGATACTTCAGTCTGGCAGAATCCAGCACAGTTCCGGAACCAATTACCCGGTTTTCCGGATAACCGGACAGTTTCTGCGCCGTGTAAGTCAGAATATCTACCGGATTTGCAACAATCAGAAGAATTCCTTCAAAATCTCTTTTTGTAATTTCCGGAATAATCGACTGGAAAATTGCAATGTTTTTGTGCACCAGATCCAGCCGCGTTTCGTCCGGCTTCTGATTTGCACCTGCTGTAATTACAATAATGGCTGCATCCGCAATATCATCATAATCTCCGGCATAAATCTGCATCGGTCTTCCAAACGGAATTCCGTGTACGATATCTTCGGCTTCCCCTTCTGCTTTCTGATGGTTTGCATCCAAAAGCACCATCTCGGTAAATAATCCGCTCTGCATCAGGGCGAATGCAGATGCAGAACCGACAAATCCACATCCGATAATTGCTACTTTTCCTGGTTTTAATTTACTCATATGGTTACCTCCTTCCAGGCACAAAAATTCTCTACAATATAGTCTGCCTCTTTTCCGTCATCATTTTTCGGGGAAATATTGGAATTTACATAAAACACCGGCATTCCGACACCTTTTGCACCACCGACATCACAACGGCTGTCATTCCCGATATACAGGGAATGTGACACATCCAGCTTATGCCGCTCCAACAATATATGAAAGAAACGTTTGTCCGGTTTTTTCGTGTGATAATCCGAAGAAATCAAAATATCATCAAAATATTTTGTAATGCCTAAAACATTCATTTCATATGCGGTAAAAATGCGCTGGGCATTCGATAACAGATATACTTTTTTGTCCATTTTTTTCAGACTGGCAAGCATCTGCTGTGTCCCCGGATACAAACGGACATAATCGGTAGACAGCGCACGGAAAAACTGTCCGGTATGTATGGCAAGGGTCTTATCGGCCACGATCCCTTTTTCCTGATACAGTTTTTCAAACACTTCCCCGATCTCAATCTCCGGAGATGCCTCATGCGTATAATGCCTGTCCTCTTCCAGCGTCTTTTTCAATTCGCGCTCACAGTCGCTGACAAGTGCCGCATAGCGCTTCTGCAATTCCTTCGGTTCATAAATGGCCCCGTAATATCCAAAAAACAATGCCAGTTTCTCCCACAGTTTTGGAAAATCTTCCTCTGTGTGGATATCCACCAGTGTCCCGTACAGATCAAACACATAATTGTCGTACTGCACCGGCAACACGGCTTCCTGCAAATATTCTCCCATGTTAATTTCTCCCTTTTGTGATCTTTTACGTGCAAATTATACCAGATTTTCCCTGTACCTGTAAGTGGTAGCTACAACATTTTTCTGCGAAGTTTTTCCAGTATCTTCCGCTCACTGCGCGATACGGATACCTGATTTTTCCCCATGCGCTTTGCTGTTTCTGCCTGGGAAAGATTGTCCATATAGCGAAATTTTATCAGCTGTGCTTCTTCCTCCGGCAGCTGGTCGATCGCCTGTTTCAATGCAATATGATTCAGAAGCGGAGTTTCAAACCGGTGATTATCCTCCAGCTTTTCTTCCAAAGTCAGCACTTTTCCGTCATTTTCCGTCACCGGTCGTGAAAAAGAATCCACCTCTCTTCCTGCTTCCATTGCCACCACCAGATCTTCAATAGCAATTCCTGTCTTTTCCGCCAGTTCCTGCAATGTCGGCTCCTTATTTTGTGTCTTTTTCATTTGTTCTCTGACAATTGCTATTTTTCTTGCATGTTCTTTCATCTGGCGACTCGTATGAATCATACCGTCATCCCGTAAAAATCTCCGGATTTCCCCCATAATAAGCGGAACCGCATAGGTAGAAAAAGAGTAGGATAGCGAAGTGTCAAACCGGTCGATCGCCTTAATCAGACCAATCACTCCGATCTGTGTCAGATCCTGCAAATCGGTTCCCCGGTTTGCAAATCGTTTCGCCACCATATAAACCAGCCCCATATTCTCGGTTATCATCTGCTGCCTGATCTTCCGGTCTCCCTGCTGCGCCCTCTGGATGTTCTGTCGTCCATTTTCCTCTTTTGCCGGTATCTTACTGCTCACGTTCCCTTTCTATGTATTTCCACATAACCACACGTGTTCCTTCTCCTTTTTTTGACCGTACCTCAATCCGATCCATAAATGCCTCCATAAAGGAAAAGCCCATACCGGAACGTTCCAATTCCGGTTTTGTAGTAAAAAAAGGCTGCAATGCCTGTTCAAGATCTTCAATTCCGACTCCGTGATCTTCCACCGTTACCACCAATTGCTGACCGTTTTGGTCACAGGTCAGTTCCACCTGTTTCGTTTCATCTTCGTATCCATGGATAATGGCATTTGTCACAGCCTCACTCACTGCTGTCTTTACATCTGCAATCTGCTCCAGCGTCGGATTCATATTTGTCATAAATGCGGTCACAACCATGCGTGCCAATCCCTCATTTACGGATTTTGCATCAAAATGAACCTGCATATGATTTTCCTGCACCATTTTATTTTTCCTCCTCTTCCAATGAAATAATCTGAAACAACCCGGATTTTTCAAATATTTTATACACCCGTTCTCCCAGATTTACCGCTGTCACTTTTCCTGCATGCATGTCCATCGTCTTTTTTCTTCCTATTAATATACCGATTCCGGAACTGTCCATAAAATCAGTCCCCGCAAAATCAAATACAATCCTGTGAACATGCCAGCTTTCCGCCAGCAGATCTATTTCCCTGCTCATATTGCCTGCCACATGATGATCCACCTCCCGCGGCATCGGCACAATCATGCAGTCCGCTTCCTTTCGATATGCTGCTTCCATATAAAACCTCTTCCTTTCCCTTACTTCTTTATAAATAAGCAAAAAAAGACACCGACAGTAACCTGTACTGTAGTGTCTTTTGTAATGCAATGTGTTCCTTTTTATTCCTGTGCGTCTACATAATTCTGTGACGTTCTCGCCCGCTCCGTATCCGGATAATTTTCAATTACATACTGATAATACGGTTTTGCAGATTTCAGGTCCCCGTTTTTCCGGTAGGACTGTGCCAGATAATAGGCAGCTGATCCGTCCTGGAAATCTTCCTGCTCATCCGTAATCTGTTTTAATGTATCGATGGCGTCCTTATACTTTCCACGGGAGTACAAACTATAGCCTTCCTTGTAAAGCTGATTCAGATACTTATCCTGTACCTCCCCATTGATATCATCATATATGGTTTTAGCTTTGTCGGACAGATACTTCGTCTTTACTTTATCCAGTGTCTTTCCCGCAGTCGTCACATCCTTTGATCCATAATAGGAAACACATGCCTGCAGGAGATTTTCATAAGTGGATATCTGAACCTTGACCTTTTCATTGTTGGTCGTCTGCTCTTCCAGCTGATTTTTCAGATCCTCCACCTGTCCTTCCAGATCTTTGATTGTCTGTCCATTCGTGGAAATGGTATCACTCGCTTCAACCAGTTTTCTCTGTGCATCTTCTTTTGCCTTGTTGCGAACGCTCGGCACGATCAGAAATGCGGTAATCGCAGTACCCACAATCAGTCCGATCACAATATATACCAGTGTTGCCCCAATCGAAGATTCCTTAAACCGCTTCGGCATGATAATGGTCTCATTTCCACTTTGATAAGAAATCAGATCATCATCCTTCGGCTTTTTAGAAGGACTTTTTTCCTTCAGTCTTGCATTCACTTCGCGCAGATAACGCAGGGTGGTTGTATTATTTGTATCAATCTTTCCCGCATTGCGCAAAGTTTTTTTTGCCAGTTCCAGCTTATTGTCCTGCAGATAAAGAAGCGCCAGCAGCTGATGTGCCTTGACAAGCTTCGGATTCAGCGAAAGTACCTTTTTCAGCTGGATAATTGCCAGATCCCGACTGTCCTGCTTGCAATAGTGCAATGCCTGGTTATATTTTTTAATCGTCTGATTTACGGAATCCAATCTTCCCCGGTCCTGCTGGATCTCATCAAGATAATGACTGGCAAGATTGTCCTTCGGCTGATAACTGCGGCTGATCACCCATTCACTTAAGGCATCTACCACTTCTCCTGTCTCGCAATAAATCAATCCCAGAAGATTTCGTGCATCAATATTATATTTATTAAACTTCAGACTGTTTTTCAGGCTGACAATCGCTCCGGAAAGATTTCTCACGCCCGCCTGTTCCAGCCCCAGATTATAATACGCGTTGGAAATGTGACGCACTTTCAAAAATACGGAAAGATCTGCCCCGCAATTCAGGCAGCGCTTTGCATTTCCAACCTCCTGTCCACATTTATAACAAATCATTTCTTCCTCTTTTTCATTACTGTCCTAACTGCTGGCCATTCTGACGTACATCACGCAATATTTCGGTAATAATATCCGTTACGTCTGTCAGATCATGGTTATAAATCGCCGCCTCGGCTTCTTCCACTTCCAGACTCGGCTGAAAATTTTTCAGCTCTTTTTCAAAATTAATCATTTCTCCTGCTCCTTTTTGCGATATACAGGTTCTGCGTTCCCATGTATCTTAATTATAATATAATGCATTGGATATGCAAGTAAATTTATTCGCATTATTTCTCGGAAATATTACAGGAACTGCATCTGTTTACTTGAGAGAGATCATCACAACCCCTTCTTTTTTCTTCTGAAAACAAACGGATTCCTGCAGTTCTTTTACGGTAAGCGTCTGCTGGTCAATGGTTACAACACATCCGGAATACACTTTGCGTACGACACTGATCTTTGCATTTTCCCCGCGTTTGACCAGTTCTTCCAGACGATCTACCGCTTTTTGGCTTTCAGCAATATCTGCCTGCGTTTTCATTTTGGCACGAAGAAGCTCGGTTCTGCGCGGATCTTTCGATACATCAATTCCTTTTTGCGCAGCCACCAGTTCAAACTGTTTCAGCCCGGTGGTAATCTTCTTGATCACTTCCCCATTTTCTTCAATGGATTTCTGCAGATCCGACAGTTCCTGCCGCATCTGCGCACTGACTCCGACATGCACCTGTGTCTTTACTTCCGTGGAATTTCCGATTACATTCACATCCATTCCACTGATTGCGTAGGCATATCCGCCAATGATACTTCCCTTTTTTCCGGTTACATAAATATGATCAAAACTGATCATATGACTGTCTAATGCATAAGTCACTTCAATAAAGCCATCGGCTTTCACCTTACAGTATTCGAAAAATTTTGCGTGGATATTCCCGCCTGCACGAATACTGGTCTTGTTTCCACCGAGAACACCGCTTCGCAGGACAATATCTTTTCCCGCTTCAATCACACAGTTCTCGCAGATACCGTCTACCGTGAGACTTCCACTCGTACTTACCTTTGCCCCCGGTTTGATTCCACCGTGGATTACAACATCTCCGTGATATTCCACATTTCCTGTACCGATTCCCACATCACCGGGAATTTCATAAACTGCGGATATCCGGATCTTTCCGTTTGACATTTCAATCTTTCCAGACAGGTCTGCAATATAAGTACTTCCGTCTTCTGTACAGTGAAATCCTTTTCCGCGGAGTGGCTGCAATGGCTTGCCACGGACTGCCAGTATCGGCTTTCCCGAAACATTCATCCCGTTTACCGCCTCGGTTGGTGGATAGTAGGTGGCAATTGCCTGACCTTCTTTTACCATCTCCACTGTACGGATGCTCCAGTAATCTATGGAACCATCCTCCTTGACCTTTGGTTTTCCATCCACATCCGGATTGAAATGAAGTTCATAGCGGCCGTTTTCTGCATTGACCGGTGGCTGTCCTTTTGCAATACATACATCTCTCATGTACACTCCGCCATCGATCATCTCCTGGATCGCCGCTTCGTCAATTCCATTGGTTACCCGCTGGGTGCGGATATACCGCACCAGCTCTGATAATGTGTATCCCTCTCCGGCCTCCGGCGGCTGCAATGTCAAATATGCTTCCATACCATCCTGTGAAATCCGGACAACCGCACCTCTCATTGAAATATCTTCCATGGCATTTTCCCCTCTCTGCTATAGAAACCCGAAACCATTTATTTCATTTGTGCCAGCCGCGCTTCTACCTGAGCCATCATCTGCTCATACTTTGCCAGCTTGTCTTTCTCTTCCTGTACCTTTTCCGGTTTTGCGTTATTTAAGAATTTTTCATTGGAAAGCATGCCTTTGGAACGTGCAAGTTCCTTCGTCAGCTTATCTTTTTCTTTATGCAGACGCTCTTTTTCCTTTTCAAAATCTACCAGATCCTCCAGCGGCAGATAAAGAACTGCTCCTGGAATCACAACAGAAACCGCATCCTCACTGATACCGTTCTTGTCTGCCTGTACTATAATCTCGCTGGTAGAAGCAAGATTTACGTATACTTCCTTATTTTCTTCAAAAACAGTACGAAGCCCTGCATCCTCAGATGTAATATAAAGCTTTGCCTTTCTTGATGGCGGAACATCCATTTCTGTGCGGACATTACGGATACCCTTAACGAGATCCTTACAGTGCTCAATGGCAGATTCCTCTGCCGGGAAGTTCCACTCTTCTTTGTACTCCGGCCACTTGGAGAGCATAATTGTCTCTTCTTCTGCCTGTAAGGTACAAAAGATTTCTTCCGTGATAAATGGCATATACGGATGTAACAGTTTTAATGCCTCGGTCAGTACAGTCTTTAAAGTCCACAGTGCTGCATTGGCAGATACCGGATCTTCATCCTTTTTATAGGTACGGACTTTTGCGATCTCAATGTACCAGTCACAGAACTCATCCCAGATGAAATCGTATACTTTCTGTACAGCAATTCCGAGTTCAAATTTATCCATATTTTCTGTGGCATCTTTAGCAAGGGTATTCACCTTGGAAAGAATCCACTTATCCGCTGCATGTAACTCATCCTTTGACGGCGTATGGAGTTTAAATCCATCCAGATTCATCATGATAAAACGGGATGCATTCCATACCTTATTGGCGAAGTTACGGGATGCCTCCACGCGCTCCCAGTAAAACCGCATGTCATTTCCCGGTGCGTTTCCGGTAATCAGTGTCAGACGAAGTGCATCTGCGCCATACTTGTCAATGACTTCCAGCGGGTCAATACCATTGCCCAGTGATTTACTCATCTTGCGTCCCTGGGAGTCACGTACCAGTCCGTGGAACAGTACGGTATGGAACGGTGCCTTACCCATCTGCTCATATCCGGAGAAAATCATACGGATAACCCAGAAGAAAATAATATCGTATCCGGTTACCAGCACATCGTTCGGATAGAAATAATCCAGATCCTCGGTCTTTTCCGGCCAGCCTAACGTAGAGAATGGCCACAGTGCAGAAGAAAACCAGGTATCAAGCGTATCCGAATCCTGAGTCATATGTGTACATCCGCACTTCGGACACTTGCCAGGATTTTCGATGGATACTACCATCTCGCCACAGTCATCGCAGTACCATGCCGGAATGCGGTGTCCCCACCACAGCTGACGGCTGATACACCAGTCACGGATGTTGTCGGTCCAGTTAAAGTAGGTCTTGTCCATACGCTTTGGAAGAAGTTTGATATCTCCGTTCTTCACACCTTCCACAGCCGGCTTGATCATCTCATCCATCTTTACAAACCACTGCTGCTTGATCATCGGCTCAACCGTTGTATGACAGCGGTCATGCACACCGACATTGTGGGAATGTGGAACAACTTTTACCAGAAGTCCCTCTTTTTTCAAATCCTCCACCAGTGCTTTCCGGCACTCGTAGCGGTCCATTCCGGCATATTTTCCGGCTTTTTCATTCATCGTTGCATCGTCGTTGATGACAACAATTTCTTCCAGATTATGACGCTTTCCAACCTCAAAATCGTTCGGGTCATGTGCCGGAGTGATCTTTACGCATCCGGTTCCAAATTCCTTGTCTACATAAGCATCTGCGATCACCGGTATTTCGCGGTCCGTCATCGGAAGCTTTAAAGTCTTTCCGACAATATCTTTATAACGCTCATCGTCCGGGTTTACTGCCACCGCAGTATCACCAAACAATGTCTCCGGACGTGTGGTAGCGATCTCTACAAAGCGGCCTTCCTCTCCAACAACCGGATAATTGATATGCCAGAAAAATCCATCCTGCTCTTCATGCTCAACTTCCGCATCGGAAATGGAAGTCTTACATACCGGACACCAGTTGACAATACGGGATCCCTTGTAAATCCAGCCCTTCTTATATAACTTGGTGAATACTTCCTGTACCGCATGGGAACATCCTTCATCCATCGTAAAGCGCTCACGCTGCCAGTCTGCGGAAGAACCAAGTTTGCGCAGCTGCTTTACAATACGTCCGCCGTATTCTTTTCTCCACTCCCAGCATTTATCCAGGAACTCTTCACGGGTCAGATCTGCCTTATTGATGCCCTGCTCTTTTAAACTCTGGATGACCTTTACCTCTGTGGCGATGGATGCGTGATCCGTACCCGGCTGCCACAGTGCATTGTATCCCTGCATTCTCTTGTAGCGGATCAGGATATCCTGCATGGTATTATCCAGTGCATGTCCCATGTGAAGCTGACCTGTAATATTTGGCGGTGGCATCACAATGGTAAACGGTTTCTTGCTGCGGTCTACTTCTGCGTGAAAATACCCATTGTCCTCCCACTTCTTATAGAGACGATCCTCTATATCTTTCGGATCGTATGTTTTACTTAATTCTTTGCTCATGTGTTCCTCCTTAATATAAATGAAACGCCCTCTGTACAGAAAGCCTTTTCTTTTTCTGCACAAAGGGCGAAAACTCTCGCGGTACCACCTTTGTAATACTCATCATGTCCTTTAACGGGGACGATCCGGGAATGCCTACAGGGCAATGTACCACATTCAACATTCCAGTTCCGGAGCTACCTTCCACACTGCATCCTGTGGATATCTTACAGCCATTGCAGGAACATTCTGCACGAAAACTCTGCCAATGCTCCACTTCAATGAATATCCTTCTCTTTCAGGAATTCCATGTGTACTCCTCTCCATCATCACTTTTTTATACATAATTTAATCTTACTTGCGGCTCTCTTTTTTGTCAAGAAGATTTCTGTGAAATTCACTATAATTCCTCTTCTACCATGTTCTTTTCCCGATGGAACATATCGTAGATACATGGAATGACAATCAGCGTCAGAACGGTACCATAAACCAGTCCTCCAATCAGTGTGATTGCCATCGGACGCATCATGTCGGAACCGTCACCGATTCCAAGAGCCGTAGTCAGCATTGCAAGAACTGTGGTCAATACCGTCATCAGAATCGGACGAACACGGGTCTTTCCGGATGAAATAATCGCCTCATGCTTAGAAACACCCGCTTTTCTTGCCTGATTGATATAATCAATCAGTACAATACCGTTGTTTACAATAAGACCTGCCAGCATGATAAATCCAAGCATTGCAAGGACATTGACTTCCTGCCCTGTCAGAAGCAGAGCAATAAATCCTCCGGTGAAGGCAAGCGGAATCGAGAACATAATGATAAACGGAGAAACGAGTGACTGGAACTGTACCACCATGATCAGATAAATAAAGATAACTGCCAGTATCATCATCAGAACCAGCTGGCTCATGGAATCACTGATTGTCTCGTCCTCTCCGGTCATTTCGATATGATAGCCTTCCGGCACATTCAGCTTATCCATACTCTTTTGAATTTTATTGCCAAGCAGTGTGACATTGTGATCTTCATCCACACCACAGGATACCGTAATATAACGTGTCTGTGCATCCCGTTTCATGGTGCTGAGTGTTGTCGTATCTTTCATCTCACAGATTTTCGTAAGAGGAATCTCTTTTTCTTTTCCGTCTTTGTCTGTGTGGGTAAATGTCATCTGTCTGATATCGTCCAGTTTCGTATCCGTCTGTTCCTGTGTCTGCACATAGACTTTATAATCTTTGATATCTGTGGAAATCGTGGTTGCGCTCTTGCTGTCTGCCATCTTCGCACTGACAAGCTGATATACCTGTGCAACCGTGTATCCGTATTCCGCAGCTTTTTCTTTATCCACGGAAATGGTAAGCTGTGGCTTTGTATCTTCCAGACCATCGTCCACATCCACGGTTCCCTTTGTCTGCTTCATCACATCTGCCACTTCTTTGGCAAGCTTCTGCAGCGTATCAATATCATTTCCTTTAATTCTGACGGAAAGACCGCTGCCGAAATAACTGCTGTAATCCATGGAAGAACTGTTGGTTTCTACTTTGCAGTCCAGATCTTTCGTCCTGCTGACAATTTTTTCTTCCACATCCGATGCTTTAACTTTGGAGTCCTCATCCAGCAGGATATACATGCTGACACTGTCATTTCCTCCACCCATCAGATTCATCGTGGAATCTCCACCAGCCATCGCTCCGACCGTCTTGATTCCTTTAATTTTTGAGATTCTCTGAATCACATCATCCGATGCCTGTGTCAATTCCTCAAAGGTCAGTTTCTCACCCTCTTTTGCAGAAATCGTGACGGAAAGCTGATTTGTCTCCATATCCATATCCATAAAGTTTAAGCCTTTTGAAAGTGACAGTGCTGCACTTCCGATCAGAAGAACCACCGCAATAATCAGTACCAGTGGTTTGAAACGCAGACACCACTCCAGCACTCTGCCATACCATTCCCGGACGGCATCGAACCACGGATGACGGATATCTTTTGTTTTTCTGAGTGTAACAGAAGCCATCGCCGGGACAAACGTCAATGCCACGACCAGACTCGCTACCAGGGTATATGCAATCGTCAGGGCAAGATCCACAAACAGCTGCCGGGTAATTCCCTCTGTAAAAATAATCGGCGCATAGACGCTGATCGTGGTAAGCGTTGACGCAATGATCGCACCCGTCACCTGTTTTGATCCTTCTACCGCTGCTTTCCGGATGGAATAGCCTTCTGCGCGCAGACGATAAATATTTTCGATGACAACAATTGAGTTGTCCACAAGCATACCAATACCAAGCATCAGTCCGGACATGGAAATAATATTTAAGGTAATTCCGGTAAAGTACATCAGCACGATTGCAGCGACAACGGAAAGCGGTATGGAACATGCAATCACGATTGTCGGTTTGATATCTTTCAGGAACAGCAGCAATACCAAAATAGCAAGGATTGCCCCCCAGATCATATTCTGCATTACAGAGTTTACAATCATGTCAATGTATACGCCCTGATTCATCAATACATTCAGGTGGAGCTTGGAATCTTCTTTTTCTAACGCTTTAAATTTATCCAGGATACGATTCGTAACTTCTCCGGTAGAATACCCGGTCTGTTTTTCCATCGAAAGCATAATGCCAGGATTGCCATTAATCACGGCATACGTCTCATCGGAATTATCCGTCACTTTGACTTCTGCCACATCCAAAAGACGGATCGTATCGATTCCGTCGATTCCCATATCCACAAGCGGCAGATCTTTTAATTCATCGACATCCTGCACGGCATCTCCCACGCGGATCAGATACTGGGTATCCCCGTCCATGGCATATCCCGCCGGCATATCAAAATTCTGCGCGGCAAGCAGGCTTGTGATGGTATCCTTGCTCAGCACTTTATTCAGATCTGCGGAATCATGTGCTGTATCTTTGGCTTCATCCAGTTTACTCTGTGTGCTCTCCAAGGAGGAGGCTGCATTGGCCAGTTCGGTAGAAGAAGCACTGACCTGAAGTGCCGTCATGGATGCATTGGCATTTAACGTATCCAAAGCCGAGGCCAGGCTGACTTTTCCGCTCTCTACCTTCTGCTGTGCACGTTCAATGGTTTTCATTCCTGTATTGACTTTGGTCAGGAGTTTTCCCACTTCTGCGGATGCCGCCGGGAGATCCTCATAGGTATTTACTGTGATTCCAAGTGAGGACAACGCCGAAAACTGCTTTTTTACAACCGCATTAACCTGTTTAACCTGTGCCTGCATTTCGGTGCTCTCTGCAAGCTGTGGGTTATCTTTTAATACCGTCACGATTCCGGTGTAGGCATCCGACTTCATAAAGGTCTGAATACCTGTCTGGATCTGTTCCAAAGAAGCTTTCTGTTTTTTTAACTCTGTGAGTTGTTTCTTTAAATCCTGTTCCGTCTTGTAGAGCTTCTTCTGCTGATCCATCGTCTGATTAATCGCGCTGTTTAACTGCTCCGATCCCTGACTGATGGAAGACTTTCCACTCTCTACTTTCTTTTTGCCCGCATCAATTTTTTTCTGGGATTTTTCAAACTGTTCATCAATCTTCTTCTGAATCTTTTTATTTAATGCGTCAATCTTATCCTGATCCAGCGTAACATCTACACTCTCTTCCAGCTGCCCGGTCGTAGTGACAGAAGCCACTCCTTCCAGACTTTCAAGTGCCGGCGCAAGATCATTCTTCACATAATCGGAAAGTGCGTTTGCATCCATACCGTCCTTATCCACCGCTGCGGCAAGCACCGGCATCATGTCCGGATTGACTTTCATAATCATAGGTGTTCCAATGGAATCATCCCATTGCCCGGATACCTGGTCAAGACTCTGCTGGATTTCGATCACCACCGAATCCATATTTGCATTCTGCTCATATTCCAGTGTTACGACGGAATAACTGTTATAGGAAACAGAACTGATATTTTTAATGTTGGACGTTGTTGCCATCGCCGATTCAATCGGTGATGTCACATCACTTTCCACCTGTTCCGGACTTGCTCCCATATCGGTTGTGATAACCAGCGCATACTGAAAACTCATATCCGGAAGCAGATCTGTCGTCATTTTTGACAACGAGACCGCACCGAGCACGATGACCAGCACAACTGCCACAAGCACGGTATAAGGACGTTTCACACTGTACTTTGAAATCATGTTTTCCTCCTGTAAATTTTTCTTCTGCTGAATAAAGCAGACGCATTGGAAGTGGAACACAGTTCCCAGCGCCTGCTTTTTTTCATTATACCGATAATCGGTTCTTTTTTACAAGAGGATTTCCGAAAGCTTTATTTTCTTTTTAGAAATAAAAAAAGACATCCGTTTCCGAACGTCTTTTTTTCCTGTACTTTGTCCGTTATTTTCTGACTGCTTTATGCGTTCTCCTCCAGTCCATCCTCTTCATCCGAAATAGCTGCAGATGCCCCGGATACTGCTGCAATCACTGCGATCAACGCCCCAAGTACCGCAATCCCGATAATCGCAATCAGAAAAATAAATAACCCCGTTGCTGACATGATTCCATCTCCTTTTGTAATTGATCCCCAAATCCTTTTCACCTGTCTTATCCTTTAAGATACCCGGATAAGTCTCAAAGAATACAATTTCTTTTTTTATTTTATCACAGAACCACTGTCCTCACAATGTTATTTTACTTTAATTTTCATGGAAACTGTCTTTGTCTTTCCGTTCTTCAGTGTTACTTTTGCTTTGATCGTGACGGTTCCCTTCTTCTTTGCTGTAATCTTTCCGTTTTTATCTACTGCTGCAACAGACTTTTTACCAGATGTATATGTAATCTTTTTTACATTATCCAAATCAAGCTTACTGCTTAACTGTATCTTTGTATTCTTTCCCGCTTTGATGGAAGCTGTCGTCTTTTTTACGGCAACCGTTTTTAAAACCGCTTTTTCCACATTTTTTATTTCTGCTGCAGAAAGCATCCGATAATCCGAACCTGCGGCAAGATTCACATGTAATGTGCCATCTTTTCCAACGGTATACGTCTTTGCATTCACCAGTTTATACGCTCCGGTTTTCTTATCCACAACAACGACACTCAGTTTTTTACCTGCGGTTAAGTCTTTTGCATCTGCGGTTACTGTATATCTGATATTTCCTTCTTTATCGGTAACATTTGCAGTAATTGCCACATGGTCTGTTCCGGCAGCTTCCACGATCCTGCTCACCATATCTGCTGAAATCTCTGCCTTGGTACCTGTCACTTCTGCACTTGCTTCCGTTACTTTTCCAGCCGTATCTTTTGTCACGGTAACCGTTACTTCTGCTTTCTCCCCGGAAGCAGTCGTTGCCGTTACGTTCTTTGATTCGGTTGTCTGCTCTGGCTTGTCATCCTTCTTTGTATCATCAGATGGAGTGACGGTTGCAGCGCTGCCGGAGGATGAGCTATCGGAGGATGAGCTGCCGGAAGTATTTGTATCATCCTTTCCTTCCGAAGATGATGCATCCTTATGCAGATACAGCACATCCACTGCACCCCATCCGCCATCCTCATGTTCTACGCATACACGAAGTTTTACGCTCTTTGTCTTATCCAGTGTAAAAGTTACCTTCGGTGTATGCCAGTCTCCCCATGCGGTCATTGCTGTGGCTTCGCCGGTAAATAATACACTGTCATCTTCTGCGTTTAATATCTGCATGGTTACATCTGACTGTGCCCCCTGGGCATATGCTTCCAATGTATAGGTTCCTTTTTCCAGCGTAATTGCTTTCTTATATGTAACAGAACCATTTGCTGCGGATGCTCCGTACCAGCCCATACTGTTTTTTCCGCTCTTTGCATTCTCTGCGGAAGGAATTCCCTTGAACGTGGTTCCGTCTACGGTAAAGTATTCTCCACTGTCAAATTCAACCGCTTCTTTATTTGTAATCAGATTTGCATATTTTACCTGTAAAGTAAGTGTAACATCTACACTGGTTTTTCCTTTATAAGCACCTCTTGTAATTTCTTTGCTCAAAGAAACTGTACCGGAAATCTGATAAGTTCCGGGCTTTGACATATCCGCCTTTTTTACAGATGCTTCATCCCAGGTAACCGCCTCTGCTACCGGTGTTTTGCTATCGGAATAAGTAACTTCCACGGAATCCGGAAGTGTAAAATCACTGCCTGCAGTAATCGTCTGTGTCAGTGCAGAATCAAATCCTTCTACACTTACCAGATTCGAAACAGCACCCGTTTTTACATAATTCCATACATGAAGTGCAGGAGTTGCAGTGCCATCCGGATAAAACATGGCTTCATTGTCAACTGCAGAACCGCCATACCATTTGCCTGCATCTTTCGAATCATATTCGTTGGCATAACTTGAAGCCCATCCGCTTCCGTATTTTTCCCACTTTTCCTGATTTTCCTTTACCTGTGCATTGTATGCATCTCCGGTAAGTCCCTGGGTATTTCCGACGGTCAGCCATGCCGGCTCCCAGTAATATACACCCAGTCCGCCAGCTTCATTTACCGTATTAATCAGATTGCGGATTGCAGTTGCCTGTCCCTGCTCGGTAAATGGCTCCGTTGTGTCAGCTCCGTTATCATTATTTCCAACACGCACTGTATTGGCATGTCCGTCACTGTCTTCTAACGTATAAGCATAACTGGTTTCCGCAACCATCACATCTTTATGATATGTATTCTTTACCGTCTCAAACTGCTGTTTTAAGTTATCTAATGTTCCGTGCCAGTATGGGTAATAACTGGTGGCGAGAATATCATACGCAACGTTGTTGTCCTGCAGATTTCCTGCCCATGTTACCATGGTTCCCTTATGTGGGCTTTCCACATGGATGACGACTTTGACATCCGGATTGTACGTTTTTACACCGGCTGCGCCCGCTGAAAATAATACACACATATTGCTGACATTTGTCTCACCGACAAATCCACCCGTTGTCTCATTTCCAACCTGCACCATATCCACAACATCTTTTGACGGATCAATGGTATTTAAGGATTCTGTGATATAAGTATTTAATGCCTCTTTTTTCTGTTCAAGGGTGTACCCTTTCCATGCTTTCGGTTCCTGCTGCTTGCTTGGATCTGTCCACAGATCAGAGCAGTGGAAGTCAACTAACATTTTCAATCCGGCACTACGGCATGCATTTGCAAACGCTGTTGCTTTTGCCACATCATTGTTTCCTCCGCCATAGCCGTTGCCATTGGCATCGTATGGATCATTCCACACACGGACACGAATGTGATTGATGCCCTGCTCTTTGATAAACCTGCAGATATCATCAAGTGTTTTCAGTTCGTTTCCGTCATAGTCACGGTATACCACACCGCTCTGCAATTCAGAGATCATGGAGGAGATATCCATTCCCATGATAAAATCAGAAGACAAATTGTTTACTTTTGTTACATCGATCGGTGCATCTTTTACACTGTTGGATGCCTCGTTCACTGTAATTTCTATTTTCTTTATCAAAATATCCTTCCACTCTGCGTCCTGAAGTTTTGCCTGAATTTCGTTGGTTCCAAGCGTTCCTAAAGTTGTCTGTAAGGTGAGTGAATAACCATTACTTTCATCATAATTTATAAATTCACCAGAACTGTTTGTTGTATTATTCCACCAGTACAGATGCAGCCCTGCTGCTTCTAAATCGGTGATTTCGGTCTGTCCCTTTTTCAGTACGGCTGTCAGACTAACTGTATCACCTGCTTCTACTGTAGTGTTATCTGCTGTGATCTGCAGATTGTATTCCGTAGAATTGTCATCATCGTCTGCCTGATCTTTCATATTCAATCCAGCTTCTGACAGATTTGTATATACAGTTTCATCTTTTACTGCATAAGCACTCTCCGTTCCGGAAACAAAATTTGCATAATCACTTGGGTTATTCCACTGATTGTCATATTGTACCAGTTTATTATCGTCTCCTGTTCCATTCTGATAAATGGTAAATCCATCATCTGCCTCTGCATCCAAAATTTTAAAAGTTACACTATACCAGTTTTTATTTCCATCAACGGCTTTCATAACGGCAAGATCATGACTCCATCCAAATTCAGAAGTCACTTCTACATCTTCTGCAAATGAAATTCCAGTCCAACTCCATATATTCACATACAACGGCTCCTGGCTTTCATTGTAATAATACAATGTAAAACTGCTATTCTCCGCCGCCTGTACACTCTCCTTTCCGGCATTCCACACCCCAAGCTGTGTAATCACCATAGCAAGTGTCAGAAGGAAACTGAGCACTCTCCTGTTCCAATGTTTTTTCTCTTTCATACACGATCCTCCCTCTTTGACACAAACACGATAGTTCTGATATCCTCTCCCTTATCACCAGACCTATCGTGTTGCGCAACCGTTTGTTTTGTTGATATGTCCACTATACCACTTGCGCAACCGTTTATTCAATTGACGGGAATCCCAAGTTTTTCTTATGCATTTTATACACTTTTCACATACATTTCCGTTGTATGAAAGATATTTTGCACAAAGCAAAAAAGGTGCAGTGTCGTGAATCACTGCGCCTTTTTTGATATTTTATGCATTTATACCCGCATTCTTTTATTTATTTTGTTTTATGCTTGTTTTTACAAGGTATTTGCCTATAATTTTTTCAACTACCGTAAACACTTTTACCAATGCCCTTGAGATGCTTTATTTCAATTTTTTTATCATGGATTTTAATTCAATCTCTTCCAATTCCGTTGCATCCATAATCTGTTCTAATGAGTACCCTTTCTTATGCATATTTAAAATTACTTTTTCAATTTCTCTTTGCTTGCCCTCGACAATTCCGGCTTCCCGTCCCTCGGCAATTCCAGCTTCTTTAATACCCTGACTCAAATTACACATAATACTCACTTCCTCCTTAAAACTTTCTTCCATTGGAATATGATATTCCTGTTCCATAATTTTCATTTTTTGCTGTTGTGATAATTCATTGGAAAACATGGCACATAACAGTCTATGCAGCCCATATTCATTATGGGCCTGTGGAAGCGTATTCGTCAAGCCGATCATCACAATATTTACCAGATTCAAATTTCCTTTCCAATTATGCTTTCCGAGTAAATCTTCTTTTGCTAAATGAATATGACACATACTGTTTTCCGGCATATTCATGCAAACCCATATGCTATAGACTGTCTTTATATCATTATAATTTGATTTTACAAAATCCCGTTCCTTCTGTGACGAAATCAGTCTGCTTACATAAAAAATTGCCCGGTTTAAAATCTGATACGAACCGGGCTCATCTTTTTGAGCTTCCACATTGATAATCATCTGCGCCAATCCATTTCTCATTCGCACATAAAAAATAATATCAAATCGAACCAGTCCTTCACTTCTTTCTCCGGCTTCTGTATTTAGTCCTACAATCCTTTTCCCCTCCACATTCCTGTCCTTATTGGTCAGTCCGGATGCAACCGGTATTTTGCTGATATATGGATCTCCTTCTATCAGGGAAACTACTTTTTCGATTCCCATCCCTTGAAATTCTTCCACTGTTCTAACTAAAATGTGAGCCAATACATACTTTTGTGCTAACAGACGCTTTGCGCTTTCATCATACTGTGCCTCGCTATCAGCTGCCTGTATGGCATTCTTTATCTCTGTATTCAAATAAAACCTCCTCTTACATAAAAATCCCCATTAAAAAAATCTCCCCAAAAGAACGTATGTGATTTTATTGTAAAAGATATTGATTCTGATAGCAAATTAAATTTTTATAAATCCATTTTTCTCTCTATTTCATTGCTCCTAAAAAATTTCAGGGAACCCCCTATACTTTTGAGGTTCCCCTCAAAAAATATTGAATATTTTCTGCAAGTAAAAGAAAACTGCCCACCCATTATGGATGGACAGTTTTCACTGAATATTGATTCAATTATTGTACAGTAAATGTAACGGTATATGGAATTGGATCACTCTTTGCAATAATATCTCCATGCTTACCATTCTCAAGCATGCAGCATTCATAGTAATAGTTGATTTTTATTGTATATGTTCCTGATTTCAAATTTTCAGGGACCATAAATTGTAAAACTATATTATCATTCTCATCACGTGTATTCATTGAACTATGCTCTTCGAGTGTCTTTTTCATTGAATCATCATTCTCACATATAAATTCATACTCTCCTGGATTGTCACTATTCTCCGGTTTCCCATAGCATACAAGCTTCAACCCATCAAATGCTATAGAAATAGAAGAACCCGTGGTCACCGTTTCCTTTTCAAAATCTTTTGTTCCATCCGTCTTTGCCAGACAAATCGTTTCTTTTCCACCTGTTGTAACTGTTGAACTTCCGTAATACCCATCTACACCAATAATTCTCTTATATACAACATACTCTGTATTTTCAGCAAGCTCTGTCATTTCATAGCATCCGAAATCATCCGAATTATTTCCTTTTACCCACGCGTTCTCAGGTACCTCAGAACCTTTTATACCACTGGCAACGCAGGCATATTCATATCCCGGCTCCACCTCTACTACCAGAGAATGTTTCAAAGTATGTTTGATTAACGGCTCAGATACCTGAATCTCAGCACCAGTACATACAAATGTCACATCATCATATAACTCATACTTTGCATCATTGTCTCCATAGATAGCAATCCACATAGAAGCGGTTAATTCTGGTTCATTAACTATGCACTTCTCTTCATAATTAACTTCCACATCGAGATTTTTGAGTGTCGGATCTTCATTAAACTTTTCAATAATTCCATCAAACAAAACTTTCTGACAAATCTTAGGATTCTTTAAGGCAGAAACTGAAGCAACTGGTTTCGACTGTTCATAATCCTTTATAGCCTTCTGTGCTTTATCCATAACACTCCATACACTATCATCATAAGTAAACTCCTGTGTATAGATTTTTCCCTGTAAAAGCATAGTAAAAGTATAGGTTCCGTTTTTCATATCAGAAGCTAATGTGACATAATATCCACCTTCTCCATCAGCATCCCTTTTGATCTCTGTAGCACCGATGCTTTTGCCTTTTGCATCTGTAACTGTAATATTCTCATTTGCCAATGTTTCCGGCACAATTTCCATATCATCCGGATAAACAGATAATTTATTGCTTCCCATTACAGAAAGTTCTGCAATTTTTCCAACAGAAGGAGTCGGAGTTACACTTCCGCCGGAAGAAGAACTTCCCCCTGTTGCTCCACCGCCATTATTGACATCTGTGTTGTCTGCTACATCCGTAACTTTTCCTGCATTATCTACTTTTGAAGTAGTATCCTTTGCCACGTCCTTGCTTCCTGCCGGAGTCGTAACCGTTACTGCCTGTGTTGTCTCATTCTTTACGGTTACTTCTGCTTTATCAGATGTGGTCTCTACCTTACTTCCCTCTGCACCTTTGGTCAGGTTCAGTGCGATCGGCGCTGCTGCCTTTACCTCTACCGGTGTACTGGAAGTTACATTTGCACCTGCCGCTTTTTCATTTACGGTAACAGGTACTGCTGCGGTTGTCTTTCCTTCTACAGTCACATTCACCGGAGCATCAATCGTAATGCCGGAAAGGGTTCCATCTACCACCAGTTTTACATTTCCCTTTGATCCGGAAACCATAATTTTTGCAACGGCAGCACCGGTTTCAACAATCACACGTGCATCACCGGTTGCACTGACCGTAATAACATTTCCCTTTGCATTCTCGCGGTAGGTATTCGGCTTGATTGCCTGAATATCAATAGACTTGAATTTTCCGTTATTCACAACATCCGCATTCGGCGCGTTGATTACCAGATCCACCTTACTGTAATCACCCTGCGGTACCGTAAATGTGACGGCTCCCTGTGTTGCAACCGTGATCTTTGTAACATTTTTGTTTTTCAGAGCCTTTTCCAGTTCGCTCTGAGAACCAACGGTCAGACTGGTAACTTTTGCAGCTTTCTTAACCGCAACCTTGCAAGTCAGTTTGGTTGTCTTGCCATTTTTTGTTGTTACCTTACAGGTAACGACAGCATTTCCGGCTTTTACTGCCTTTACTACTCCCTTTTTGGAAACGGTTGCAATGGATTTCTTATTGCTAGACCACTTCAAGACAGCCTTTTTCCCTGCATTCTTTACTTTCAGGGTCTTTTTCTGTCCCACCTGAAGTGTCATTGTTTTTGCACTCAGGCCTGGTTTCTTTGCTGCTGCATATACCGCTGACGGCTGATAGATCGTGATGATCATCGCAAATGCCAGTACAAATGCGAGCAGTTTTTTCATTTGTTTCATAGTCATCCTCCTGACAATGATTCATATCCTTTGAAATTCAGATATATTATTTTACTGTAAATGAAGCTTCTCCATCCGGAATTCCTTCTGCGGTAACGCTCACCTTATGCTCTCCTGCGGAAAGTCCTGTAGCATCCACCCAGATAACAAATACACCATCTCCATTTAAGAAAGCATCCTTAGGTTTTACTTCTGTACCATCTACTTTAATCACAAAATCTTTTCCATCCAGCTTTGGTGTACAGATAACATATAAGGTTCCGTCAGATACCCAAGGCTCTTCTCCGTCCGGAAACATTCCATCAACCTTTAATGCTGTAAATTTGAAGGATTTTGTCACGGTCTTATAACCTTTTTTCTGGATAGCAAAGGTATGTTTTCCATCTGTAAGTTTCTTTGTAAGTGTAACATAAGAAACTACACGCTCTCCATCCTTATCTGTCCATGTGCTGTAATCCTTTTTTCCGAGTTTCTTTCCATCCAGTACATAAGTTGCGCCCTTGATTTCCTCTCCCGGATAAGAAATAGTTTCTCCACCTGTGAATACGCTAATATCCTTTGCTGCAATTCCTAGTGATTTTGCTGCTTTTACGGTAACTTTACATGAATATGCAGTTTTTGTTTTTGTATCCGTTGCAGTAACAGTACAGGTGCCTTTCTTTACACCCTTTACCAGCCCCTTTTTATCAACGGTGGCAATCTTCTTATTGGAAGTTTTCCAAGTTACGGATTTTACTCCTTTCACAGTCAGTGAAACCGTCTCTGTTTCATAAATAGAAACCGATTTCTTGTTCAGTTTTCCCGCAGCCTGCACCGGTGTTACCATGGCACATGTTAAAACCATTGCCAATGCTAACATCATTACCACGGCTTTTTTCAGCTTGTTCATAATCATTTCCTCCTAATTGTAAAAATTTTTATAATATATTTTATATTATATATTATGCCAATTTCCATAATATGTCAATTACAGCAATTAATGTTCGTTTTATCATATATCATGCCTTAAAAATCTATATTAAAATAGAGGAAAAGGAGTGTTACAATGTATGTTTAAACTAAAAGCAGATTATATAGAATATGAAAATAAATCGTTGCGCCTGCCAAAAGATCTGATTGAACAGGTACAAACGCTTGCGGATGAAAATAACATGTCTTTTAATAAAGTTGTCATTCAATGCATCGAATACGCACTTGGAGATATGGAGGATACAAATTAATTGAAAAAGGTGCCGTTTATCCATATGGATAAACAGCACCTTTAACTGCAGACGATCTTAATTAAAGATCGTCATCTTCCCAATCATCATCCCCTACATAAAGATTTACCGTGTCTTTTGCACCATTCACCTCAACGGTAATGGTTGTTTTTCCATTCTTTAATGCCTTGATCTCAATCTTTCTTTTATCTTCCGATAACGTTACAGTTGCGACCTTCGGATCAGAAGATGTTACCTTGACATCCCCGATATACTCCATCGGATCAACTTCGATATCCGTAGTTATCTTATCGCCAACCTCAAGCTCTTCCATTCCCAGATCTCCAGTAATATATACACTCTTTGCTTCTGTGCATTTCTTTAAATTTGCAACAAAAGAACCGACATAATAATACTGGTTTGTCTTATAATTTAATGCATAATAAGCAAAATACAGCTTTCCTTCCTCTTTTATTTTAAACTGTGCATTTTCAGCATCCCAGTCAAAATATTTACCTGAGTCGCTGGTATCCGAAGAGCCATCTCCATTGATCTCTTTCAATTTTTCCTGCGGGTCAAACTGCTCATCGCTGCTGGTCCATTGGTAAGCTCCGCATGCAAATGCCGCACAGTCACCATAATATTTCTCTGCATCTTTCTTGCCGATCCATCCCTCTACATCCTGTGGACAAAACATCCCTACCGAGCCGACGTACCATGTCACTTCCTGATTCAGGATCTTTGGATTTGCAACGATTATTTTTACCTTGCCAACGGTTCTAGTTTTTTTCTTGTACGTTTCCTTAACCGTTATTTTTACAACATCCCCATCATTTCCCTTGACAGATGTGATCTTTCCTGCCTTGGAAATTTTCACTTTCTGGGAATTCGATGAATAATATGTATATTTTGCTTTTTTGTTGCGATTTGCAATCATGTAAGACTCTTTGTTTAAATTATACGGATGCTTCTCAAAATATCCCAACTGTCCACTCATCCATATTCCCTGCTCTTTATACCAGGAATCAATCGTAGCCTTTGGTGTCTTTTTCTTTGCTGCCTGCGCATTTGTCGGCATCACTGCGATACTTGTCACTACCATAGCCAGTACCATCAAACCCAGCAGCAGTTTTTTCCCTGCTTTTTTGTACATTTTCATGTCCTCCTTCTCGTTTTCAATTATAACAAAACGCTACAATTAGACTTTACACCTTTTCCATACACAACTCAATGTATTACCGCCTCCGTCGTCTTTTGTTTTTCGGCATCATCCGCAATTTGTTTTCCTGTCGCATCCATATGATAATTTTTCTTCATGATCAGCTTCGAGATGGGCACAATCTTGTAACCCTGTTCCTCTAAATTGGTCAGCATGGCATCCAATGCATCCGCTGTATACTTTGCTCCATTGTGACAGAGGATAATGGCTCCCGGTGCAAGTGCTTTATGGTTGCAAACCGTCGTGATAATAGAATCCACACCATAATTCTTCCAATCCAGACTATCCACTGACCACTGAATCGGATAATAATGCATGGCGTACGCCGTCTTGATCACATCATTGTCGTAAGCCCCATAAGGCGGCCGAAACAGATACATCTCATAACCGGTCAGTTTTTTTACCTTATCATGCACAGTTTTTAATTCACTGTCTTTTTCCTCCTGGGAAATTGTCGTCATGTCATAATGATGCTCACTGTGGTTTCCCAGATCATGCCCTCTTTTTACCAGCTCTTTCACACAATCCGGGTTATCTTCTACCCAGCCTCCGGTCATAAAAAATGTCACCTTTACTTTATGTTTATCCAAAACATCCATAATACGCGGAAAATCCTCCGCTCCCCAGGCTGCATCGAAACTGAGTGCCACTTTCTTTTCCGTTGTATCAACACAGTAAATCGGAAGCTCCCGCTCCCCCACGGTAGCACTTGTGATCACTGCAGATGTCGCCTGATAAGAAACAAACATCAGACAACAAATAAGAGCCATGACAAGAAGACCGTTTCCGATCTTCCTGCATGACTCTTTTTTTAATTCATGATGTATTTTTTTGAACATAACAACTCCACCAAAAAGTCTTTGTAGAGTATATGTACCGTTTCAAAAATTTAGAAGCAGTTTATGCCTGCAACTCATCCGCTCTCTGAATAAAATCAATCACCACAAGAATTGACTGCAATGCCGCTTTCTCGGCAAATGTTGCATAATCCATAGAAGCGCCCTCTCCATCAGAAATGGAACGTAAAATTGCAAACGGAACTTTATTTACATAACAGACATGTCCGATAGATCCGCCTTCCATCTCACAGGCAATCGCATCAAACCGCTCATGAATCTTTGTCTTCTGTTCCGGTGTGCTGACAAACAGATCTCCTGTCGCAATCGTTCCGACATGATAATGAATTCCTTTTTCTGCCAGGCAGCTGCCAAGCAGTCTGCACATTTTTTCGTCTGTCGGCAGATACACTTCGTTAATACCGGAAAGAAGCCCGACAGGATCTCCCAGAGGTGTCGTATTCATATCGTGCTGCACTACCTTATCTGCCACAGCAACATCCATTACCCCAAGTTCTTTGCAAAGCGTGCCACCCACGCCGATATTGATCACATAATCCACATGAAACTCCAGAATCATTGCCTCCGCACAGATTGCGGCAAACACCTTGCCGATTCCACACACTGCTGCAACCACTTCCTTATCTCCAATGGTTCCGCACACATAGGTAACTCCACTGTATTCCTTCGTGCTGATATCGCTCATGGATGCTTTCAGGTTATCCACCTCAATCTGCATCGCACCAATTACTCCGATTCTCATGTATCTTTTCCTCCTGCAATCTGTTTTATTCCGGATATGTAAAATCCATATTTGTCTGTTCTTCCAGCACGGCAAGATAGGTTGCCGCTTCTGCCTTTGCCGCTGCGAGAGATAAATTTTCATAATGTCCGCACTCAATTGCAGACTTACCGAATACCTCTCCTTTATGATCATAAATCTGTCTCAAAACCTCTTTTGTCATGGCAAACACTTCTTTCGGACTTCTGCTGTTACGAACCAGCAGATAAAATCCGGTCTGACATCCCATCGGTCCAAAATAGACAACTTCATTTCCCATCCCGGAATTGCGAATATAGGTAGCAAACATATGCTCCAGGGAATGCATGGTTGCATTGTCCATATAATCTCCTGCGTTCGGCTTGCGTGTACGCAGATCATAGGTAATCACATCCCCATCTTCACGGGAAATATAAAATCCCGGTATCAGAAGATTGTGATTGATTGTAAAACTCTTAATTCGATTCATTTTGTGCCTCCTGCAAAAAACTACTATTTCTTAATCAGAGTTCCCATACCACCGGTAATCTCTCCTGCCTCTTTATTTAATTTGGTTACAAGAACAGAGCGGATCGCAGACTCTCCAATGAAGTCAATTGCAGCTTCAATCTTAGGTGCCATGGTTCCTTCTCCGAATTCTCCTGCCGCAAGATATTTCTTTGCATCGGCAAGAGAAAGGGTATCCAGCTTTACCTCGTCTTCTTTGCCATAATTCAGGCAGACCTTATCTACACTCGTAAGGATCACCAGCATATCAGCATCCAAAAGTTCTGCAAGCTTTCCGGCTGCAAGATCCTTCTCAATGACAGCACTGGCTCCCTGCAGACGGTTGTTCTGTGCTAGAACCGGGATTCCGCCTCCACCACAGGCAATGACAACCTGATCGGCATCGGACAGTGCGGAAATTGCATCAATTTCCACGATATCCATTGGCTTTGGAGATGCCACAATACGGCGGTATCCGCCTTCCACCTCTGTCACATGGTTTCCCTTCTTTTCTTCTTCCTCTGCTTCTTCTTTTGTCATCACACGACCGATCACTTTGGTTGGATGATAAAATGCCTCATCATACGGATCAACGACAACCTGTGTCAGAACCGTAGAAACTGTCTTATAGATTCCGCGGTTTAATAACTCGGTACGAATGGCATTCTGCAGATCATATCCGATGTATCCCTGGCTCATTGCAGAGCAGACAGATGTCGGAGTTGCTGTATATTCCGGATACAGACGGCAGAATTCGTTCATTGCCGTATGGATCATGCCAACCTGCGGTCCATTGCTGTGTGTAATAACCACCTGATAATCTTCGCGGATAAAATCCGCAACTGCTTTTGCAGTACGCGCAGCTGCCTTCTGCTGTTCCGGCAGTGTACTTCCAAGAGCTTCATGTCCCAATGCGATTACAATTCTTTTCTTTTTCATACATCCTCCTAACTCTCCAACCCCGGCTTATGCTTCCAGGAATCTTTTTCTGGAGATAAAATTATACGTAGTAACTAACATGGTGGAGAATATTTTTGCTACTGCATAAAACATTCCTAAATGTTCTACGGCAAACCACATGATCATCTGGTTCAATACAAGCCCGATCATACTGAGTGCCACAAAAATAGCCATCTCCTGTGCCTTCGTCATGTCTTCCTTTCCAATAAAAACAAAACGCATGCTCAGAATATAATTCACAATAACGGATACGGTAAATGACACGGCACTGGATGCAAAATAATGCATGACATGTGTCTCTGTCAACAAGATCATCAGGCCATAATCAATGCCAAAGCACAATCCACCGACCGCACCAAACTTACAGAACTGAATGATCAAATCTTTTATCCTATTCATTTTTGTCTGACTCCTGTTTCTAAAACTGCAACTACCCCATAGCATTATCCTGCTGCCACAGGCAGTGTTGCTTTAAAATACAAAATAGATTGTCCGAATTATGTTCGGACAATCTATTATAGCGCATCTTATGCAATTTGTCATTAATTATTTGATCCACCAAATCCATCGAAGAAACCGGAGTTGCCGGAATTATCGGAATTTTCCGAGTTTCTGGAATTGCCGGAGTTACCGGAATCCTGTGAGTTCTGAGAATCATTGGAATTATCGGAACTGCTCTCGGATACAAAATCGGACTGTGCTGCAAGTGTCACGGTAATGGATTTTTCCTTGTAGCCATTTCCCAGCCGTTCCATCGTCATTTTTACTTCATCCCCTGATTTGTGGGATGCGATCAGCTGTTTCAGCTGGGTCATACCGGTAATCGTCTGACCGTCAAATTCTGTAATAATATCGCCCTGACGAAGTCCTGCTTTTTCTGCCGGTGATCCGGAAACAACCTGATATACATATACCCCCTGCGGCATGTTATAAGCACTGGCAACACTGGAAGAAATATCCTGTCCCTGAATACCGAGGAATGCAGCCTTGGACTGATCTACCTGTCCTTTTTCAATCAGCTGTTCAACGATCGGCATGGCATCTGACATCGGGATTGCATAACCAAATCCCTCTACACTCGTATCAGAATATTTTGCAGAGTTGATACCAACGACCTCTCCGCTTGCATTCAGCAGCGCACCACCGCTGTTGCCAGGGTTAATTGCTGCATTGGTCTGGATCATGTTGTTATTGACCACGGTCTCTCCGGTCTGTTCATCCTGCACGGTAACGGTTCTTCCTAACGCACTGATAATACCGTTGGTAACGGACTGTCCGTAACCAAGTGCATTGCCGATGGCGATAACGCCCTGACCAACTTCCAGGGTATCGGTATCCTCGTTTACCGTAGCTACCTTGATTTCTTTTAATGTAGAATCCTTAATATCACTCAATGCTACTTTGACTACCGCCAGATCATCCGAAGCATCGGTTCCCTGCACCTTACATTCTACGGTTTCGTTATCCACAAACTGCACTTTCAATGAATCGGCATCTGCAACAACGTGATTGTTTGTCGCAATGTAAAGATATTTGCTGTCCTGTTTGATAATAATACCGGACCCTGCACTCTCACTCTGCTGCTGCTGTGTCCCCCAGAATGTCTGATAGGATACCGTTCCGGTATTTGTAATTGCCACAATGCTCGGCATTGCCTCTTTTGCGATTCCGGAAACATCGGAAAGATCCGCTGCATTGCCGGTACTCGTCTGGCTGACTTTTGCGGAAGAAGAACTCTTTGAACTGCTTACATTCTGTCCGGAAACTCCCAGCGCTTTGGTTCCTACATAGCTGACTCCGGTAAATACACCTCCGGCTACCAGACCAAAGACCAGAGCAACTGCCGCACACTTACCAATGGTAGCTCCGAATCCGGACCTGCGACGCGGTTTCCGGGGTGCCGGGCCTCCGGTCGGCTGCTGATACGGATTGTACGCATTGTATGATGTATTCTGGTATGTCTGTCCCTGACTGTTGCTGTTGTACGGATTGTATCCATTCTGATTATTTTGTGTACTCTGATTCTGATTTTGATTCATATTATTATAATAGTTGTTATCCATAATGAAAAACTCCTTTCCTGTTTTCTAAGGAGAATTCTACCTGTCAACTGTGTTCAAATTGTGACAAAGTTCTGTAAATTTTGTAAATCCCTGTTAAATGGCAATGCCATTTTTCTTTAACAGTTCTCTGGCAGACTCTACCGAATCAGTTCCGAGCGCATTTTTCACCGGTGCAAATTCCTTTTCCCGCTCAACCTCAAACGGAAGACAATTATCCATCATATACACCATATCCAGTATGAGTGTTTCAAATTTGTAGGCATTCGGCTCCTTCGGTTTCTGCAGCTGACCGTTTTCATCCAGATACGGAACCTTCTTCTCTACAATATGCATCGGAAGATTTGTTTTTACAATCTCCATCAGCTTATCCACACGGAACAGATAATTTAAAATCACACCGAACCCGTAAAGCAGCGAACCATTTTCATTGACAGCCTCTGCCATCTCCGGTGTCAATTCATAGTATTCGACAATCGATGGTTTTCCATCTTCCAGACACATTGCACCCACACGTTCATACGGAGAAACCTTACGCACGACTTTCGAACCACACACACATCCAGACAAAATCGTTGCTCCGACAAACACCGGATCCGCAATCCTCTGCAATACATTATCCACGGCAAAAACATTCAGCCATTCAATCCCACGTGTCCGGATATCTTCATCCAGATGCGCCCGGAGCATGGATTTAAACCATCCACCGTTTCCATTCGGAGACATCGCGAGAGAATCCTCCGATTCCATCAGTATGTTTCCATCAAAATCGACCGCCGGAACCATTTCCTGCACAAAAAATTTCACATAACTGCTATCATATCCGAAAAAATCATGTTCTTCAAAAAACGCCCGTGTCTGTGCATCGTTTTTTTCACTGGTCATAATATAAAGCGGAATCCACACACCTGCCTCATGTTTTACCTGCATCAGATTTTTAATCAGCTGTTCAAAAATATAGAGTGTTTTCGTCACTCCGATATTAAACATGCCTTTTGCCTTGTCAAATCCCAGCCGGGTACCCTGCCCTCCCGCCAGAAGAATTGCACCGACTTTTCCTTCCCGGAGTGCTTTCAGTCCCGTTTCCCGATACAGATCTTCCTTCTTTCGGATTTCGGAAAGTTCGGTCGCCTGCAGCGGCGCAAACGTTCCTCTTTGCTGTTTTTTTCGATGAATCAGTTCCAGACAGGTCCAGTCCATTTCCTCCAACTGTTTTTCCAGTTTCTCCGGCACCTGTGCATCTGTCAGTTTCTGTAAATATTTCTGCTTATACTCCATAATATTGTTCTTTACCTGTTCGTTCATGGAAACGTTCTCCTTTATCTTTATTGACTTTCCTCTCCAATGACAACAGTAGACCAATCATGCCGATTGGTCTACTCTTATTTCCCAATTGATTACTGTACATTTGTTCCGCCAGTAGTTTCTGATCCCTTCTGAATCTCATCCGTGCCTGTGGCACCTACAGTCTCGTTATAATCCGATGTGTTAATTTTTGCAGAATCTGCCGTGATTCCGGTTGTATTTACAATCGTTTCAGAGATTGCCTGCACCGTCTGTGATGGTGTATACGTGGCATCATCAAACATGTATTCATGCAGTTTTTTTACATTCGTCACAAGATCTGCCGGAATTACCGTATCTCCACATCTCGGCATGTTTTTCGTAGTCAGATCTGTTGGAAAACCAGTGGTGCTGCTGATTTTGTACTTGGTTACATCTTTCGCCAGACTCACCATCTGATCCAGCGAAAGTGTTGTTGAAATATCATCTACCATACTGTTACAGATTTTCACCAAAGTTGACGGATTTGCCTTCTTTGCTTTCTCCAGCATCGCCTGCAACACAATTCTCTGACGGGATGCACGCTTAAAATCATCTCCGGAAAGTTTACGGATTCTGGCATATGTGGTTGCCTGTGTTCCGTCCAGATGCACCAGACCATACTGCGTCACATTCGGGGTATTCTTTCCGGTTACGCCGTCCACATCTTTCTTGTACTTGTTGATCTGGTTCATCTCGCCCTGGGTAATATTCAGATCCAGTCCTCCCAGATCATCAATCACTTCTACGACAGCTGCCCAGTCCACACACACATATTCCTTGATATCCAGATCCAGATTGGAATTTAACATCTGAACCGCCTGTTTTGCCCCACCTCTGGCATAAGCATTGTTACACTTGAAATAAGTGCCGCCTCCGACTGACAGAAATGTATCACGATATACCGATACAAGTTTGACATCCTTCGTCTTATTGTTGATACTAGCAATCATAACAACGTCGGAATTTCCCTCATTGTAATTATTTGCACTTCGGTTATCCAGACCAAAGACCGCAATATTGGTATATCCTTCCAAAGACTCCAAGGTATCTTTGCTGAGATCATCATTAATTCCTGCCTCTGTCTCACTCATATTTTCATATTTCACACGATTTACCATGCCAATAAAATACGCAGCGACAAGCAGGATTGCGAGAAGCAGAATTTCAAATACAAACAATACAATCTTTCTGCTCTTCTTTTTCTTTCTTCTCTTTTTTCTTCTTCTATTATCTGCCATTTTTTTAATCCTTTTGCCTATTGTGTATATACAACCATGCGTCTGCATAACTGACGCGGTCCTGTTCCGACATGGAAGTATATTTCTCCAGGTCGAGATTGGTCAGCCGCATCTGCGCGTTCCCACACTGATGACATTCGACATCTTTTCGTCTGGAAACCATACGGAGCCATCCACATTGCGGACAAATGTATATTTTCATCATAACTGTCTACCGATTATTCAAAGTGCTTTAACACTTCTGCTTTTAATTCTTCCAGCATCTGATCTGCACCATCCAGGGTATCTCCCTTAACACCGACATAAAATTTAATCTTCGGTTCTGTTCCGGATGGACGTACACAGCACCATGCATTATCGGATAACTCATAATACAGGACATTGGAAGACGGAAGTCCGGTAGCAGTCACCTCCCCGGTCTTTAAATCCTTACGGGTGTCTGCCTTGTAATCGCGGACTGCAAGTACATCAAACGCTCCAAGCTTTGCCGGAGTACTCTGTCTTGCCCGATCCATAATCTGCTGAATCTGTGCGGCACCATCGATTCCCTTAAGTGTCATGGTTGCGATTCCCTCACGGTAATATCCGTACTTTTCGTACATATCGATCATGCCATCCCAGAGTGTCTTTCCCTGTGATTTATAAAAAGCAGCAACCTCACACAACATACATACAGCTGCCGGAGCATCTTTATCTCTTGCATAAGTGCCAGGAAGACATCCGTAACTTTCTTCAAATCCGAACACATAATTCTTTTCTCCGGATTTTTCATATTTAAGCATCTGCTCACCAATATACTTAAATCCGGTCAGTACTTCTACCAGCTCCACATCGTATGCCTTTGCGATTGCCTTTGCCATGTCGGTGGAAACAATGGATTCTACCAGTACCGGATTCTCCGGCATTGTATTATTTGCACGTTTCTGTCCCAGAATATATTCCGCAATCAGCATTGCAGACATGTTTCCGGTAAATGTCACATACTCGCCGCTTTTCGTATCCTTGCAGTATACACCCAGACGATCGGCATCCGGATCGGTGGCCAGAACCAGATCCGCATCCTTTTCCTTCGCAAGCTTTAATGCAAGTTCCCATGCATCCGGATTCTCCGGGTTCGGATACGGAGCCGTCGGGAAATGTCCGTCGGCAACTGCCTGCTGTGGCTCGATATATACATTTTCAAATCCCAGATCATGTAGCACACGTTTGACCGGACCAAGACCAGTTCCATGCAATGGTGTATAAACAATCTTAATATCCTTTGCCATCTTCTTGATAATTTCCGGATGAATGGATAAATTTCTAAGCTCTGCAAAATAAGCCTCATCTACATCATCGCTGATGATCTGATACAATCCTTCTGCCTGTGCTTTCTCTTTCTCCATGGTTTTTACCATGTCAAAAGAAGTTACCTTTGCTACTTCCGCCATAATACCGGTATCATGTGGCGGTGTTACCTGCGCGCCGTCCTCCCAGTATACTTTATATCCGTTATATTCTCTCGGGTTATGGCTTGCGGTAATAACAATACCTGCAATACATCCGAGTGTCCGGACAGCAAATGAAAGTTCCGGAACCGGACGCAGACTCTTGAACACATATGTTTTGATTCCGTTTGCTGCAAGACAAAGCGCCGCTGCATCGGTAAATTCATCTGCCATCAGACGGGAATCATGTGCGATTGCCACACCTTTCTCCTGTCCTCCCTGTGCCAGAATATAGTTTGCCAGTCCCTGTGTCGCCTGACGGACCGTGTAGATATTCATACGATTGGTTCCCGCACCGATCACCCCGCGCAATCCGGCGGTTCCAAACTCCAGTGTACGATAAAAACGATCCTCGATCTCCTTGTCATCACCGGCAATTGCCTTCAGTTCTTCCCTTGTCTGATCATCGAAATACGGGTCATTACACCACTTGTCATATTCCTGTCTGTAATCCATGATTTTCCTATCCTCCTGATCTGCACTCCTTGCGATACATATTCTATGCTTCGCCCAAGATTTTTAAATTCTCTCCACTTGCAATTTTCTGAAACTCAATTGCTGTATGCCATTTTATCACAATCTTGGTTTTTTGAAAAGTTTTTCACGGAAATATTAGAATTCCTTAAGAAACTCATCCAGCTCCTTTTTTGCCTGCTCATAGGACCGGAAAACAATCCCATGAATGCCACAGGTTTCTGCTCCTTTTATATTTACCGGACGATCATCAATAAATACGCTTTCTTCCGGTTCCAGCCAGTATTCATCACACAGATATTCATAAATTTCCGGATCCGGCTTCATTTTCTTTATTTTATATGAAAAAACAACGCCATCCATAAGCGGAAGAAATTTCAGTTTATCCTTTGTCTGATCCAGCATGTTTTCACTGTAGTTGGAAAGGATATACACATGATATCCTCTTGCCTTCAGATCGAGAATCCATTCCATGGCATACGGGAACAGTTCCACGGTATTTCCGACGGTTTTATGGATTTTCGTAATTTCGTCCGCCAGTCCCGGTGCTCCCGCAATAAATTTCTGTAAGAATTCATCCGGTGTTCCAAGTCCCTGATCGGATGTGTCCCACAATTCGTTCTGAAACATTGCTTCATTAATTTTTTTCTGATTTTCTTTGCTGATTCCCAGACGCTGCATATACGCATCCGGCTCGTAGGAAACCAGGACCTTTCCCACATCAAAGATTATATTTCTGATCATGTTGTACTCCCTTATAAAATTTGTTTATTCCTATCATAACACAAAAACGCCGCATCGTACACACTGGTATCGACACGGCGTTCATTCGTTATGTTCTAGCAATATATCTGAAATGTTGAATTTTCCTCCTTCCCAACACTGAGCATCTGCATCTGCTGATCCAGCATACCTGCAAACGATGCTTTTTTCTGCTTCATCTGTGATTCCCCATGATTCTCACGCGGAGAATGATAAGTGATCGCGATAATGCTTCCTACGGGTACAATTGTCTGATATCTATCCTTGATTGCTGCGGTAACGCGCCTCCCTTCCATGATTGGCGTTCTTTTTGTTTACCTACACAATATATATCGGACATCTTTGCCATTTCTTAACCGTTTTCCGAAAATTTTTATTTTATCGCCATCATTTTCAATAAAACAAGGGCAGAATCACAATGATTCCACCCTTATCCTTATAATCATCTAAGAATGACCGAAATTTATTTTGTTGTATAGTATCCACCGTATACGATCTCATAATGGTCGAAATTCGGATGGCTGTAAGGGCTCTTGGAAACGGTTTCCGAAGTAGTTTTGGTTTCCTTTTTATCCAGGTATAAGGAGCTGGTAGATACATCTATGATGGTTCCGTTTGCATCATAGCAGATAATATAAATTTCTCCATACACATACTGACTTGTTTTGTTTACCTTTTTCAGCTTAAATGAAATACTGGAATCTGATACCTGTTCATCTGTGACAGTAACGGAAATCTTATCTTTTCCCAGCACTTTATATTTCTGTTCCGGATTTCTGTCAAATGCCGTAATCTTTACACTGGACTGCGAAATATCAACATCTGCCGCAGATGAGACATAAATACTTTCGTATGCAGTCTTTCCACTCATTACACGATAAACAATCTCATCTTTTGCTGCAACCTCAGATCCGGAACTGTTCTTTAATGAGTAGCGTACCGCCAACCGGTCAAACGTTGCCTTCGTATTGTTTTTCACACGGATCAGAATATAATTTCCATCTAGTTTCTGAAGCTTAAGGTCAAACTTCGGCTCCGCAACCGTTACTTTTACTTTTAATGTCTGCGTATGTCCGGAATAATCTTTTCCTTTTACGGTTACTACTGTGTTTCCGGCTTTCTTTGCGGAAATCGTATACTGCTTCTTTGACTTATTTGCCTTCACGGTTGCAACTGCCTTCTTGGAGCTGGATGCACTGCTCAATGACTTTACACCGGTAAGATACCAGGTATAGGTTTCTCCCTTATAAAGTGTTAAACTCTCATTCTTTGTGGCTGCCTCCACAGATGCCGGTGTCACCAGCGCCAGAATCATGGCAAAAGCCAGACATGCCGTAATTACCCTCTTCATTACTTTTTTCATTCTTTCAACTTCTCCTTTCAATCTTTTCATGGATTTACGCAAACGGTGCAGGCAAATGTTTTCCCGTTTACTTTCAATGTTACTTTGGCTGTGCCGGTACCCTTTGCCGTCACTTTGCCACTGGCATTTACTACCGCAACCTTCGTGTTGCTGCTGGACCAGGTAATTCCTTTGCTTTGTCCGGTCACTTTAAACGTGCCGGTCCTGCCTTTGGAAAGAACCATGGTTGCCCGGTTCACCGCAAGTCCCGGGATGGTTGTTGTAGTATATGTTTTATCTGCATTCGCTGAAGTTTCCAGCGTTGATGCTGTATATTTTTTGCCGGCGATCACGACAGAATTTTCCATGTGTTTTTTGCCGTTGACCACTTTGGCGGATATGCCATAGTGCTTCATAATCAACTGATAAGCTTCACAAAACCCCCTATAATTTGCCTTACCCTGCTCGAGTGCTTTCTGTGCCAGAACCGATGTTCCATTCGGGGAAACATTCTGCTGCATCCACTGCTGGGTGGCAACCGCCTTTTCATAATCGCTCATCCCGGATGTCACATACTGGTTCCAGATAACATCCAGCACGTTTTTCTGTGTCCGGGTAACCACGGTATAAGGATAGGTATATGTCTTTTTTCCGATTGTTGCAGTTATTTTTGCAGTTCCGGATTTTTTTGCAATCAGTTTTCCTTCTGCATCTACCGACAGCACTTTGCTGTTGGAACTTTTCCAGACAGCTGCCGCAGAAGCATTCAGCACTGCGATCTGTCTGTTTTCACCGACATATAGTTTACTATATCCCGGCTGTATTTGTAAAGATGTCTGGCTGCTATAATGAATTCCGTTCGCTTTTGCATACGTTTCCGCAGCAGAACCATAAGGAGTAACAATTGTAAGTCTTGTCCTGTTGGATCCTGCAAATGCATCTTTTCCAATCGTTTTTACGCTTGCCGGGATCTCGATCCGGTACAGCTGTGTCTGATTCTGAAATGCCAGATTTTCTATCGTAGTATATCCGGACGGAATCTTTACCGTACAAAGATTTGTCAGAATAAGCTGGCTGAGATCCGTTCCGATACCGGTAACGGTATAGGAATTACATTTCGCCGGAAATGTAACGGAAGTTTTCGACCCCGTATACATATAAATGGTACAGCCTTTTTTGGTTGTTGCCCCTTTTGGAATCTGGTAAACAAATCCTTCGGCATCCTGTGCATATGCGGTGCCATCCGTATCCTTCACAATATCCGCAGCCACCGCGGTATACGGAGTTCCCGCAAGCAGCACGGTCACTGCCAGCAGCATTCCCATCACCTGCCGGATTCTCTGTTTCTCAGCTGTTTCTTTTCGGAACTTCATATCTTTTCCTCACTGTAATTTTCCATCACTGTACAATATTATCCGGAATCTCCAGATCCGCATCCGTCAGTATCTGTCCCTCAACGACTTTATTGACAAGCTGCTCCGCATATTTTACCTGAACCTCATCCGGATACATGACATAACTTCGCTTTGTAGGCATGGAATAGGTGGTCGATGATCCGCCTGTTCCCGTAACCGCATAAGACTTTACATTCCAGGCAGCCAGATCGGATAATTGCATTTTTACCAGTGCGGAAATATCTGACGAGCTCATACTTGTCATAAACATTCCTGACATGCTGTCCATGATTGCGGAATAATTACCAAGCACCGTTGTTCCGGAAGAAATCTTTTTAATCAATGCCTCGATTGCCTGCATCTGATGTCTTCCTCTGGAATTGTCCCCATCCGCAAAAGACTTTCTCTCCCGTACATAGGAAAGTGCCACTGTGCCGTTTAACTGATTGGTTCCGCGGTTAATATAAAACCCACCCTCACTGGTGCGGAAAGCCTTTTCCGATTCTACGGTAATTCCTCCCACCGCATCCACAAGTGTCTTAAATCCGTTAAAATTGATCTGCACGTAATAATCTACATGTTCATCATACAGATTTCCAAGTGTTGCCATGGAACAGTCAATTCCATACATTCCGCAATGGGTCAGTTTATCTTTTGCTCCTGCTGACGCTGCCGTATCCACATAGTAATCTCTCGGCGTATTAATCAGAAGCACCTGCTTCGTGGACGGATTGACAACCGCCAGAATATTGACATCACTGCGGCTGGTGATAAGTTTCAGATTTCTGGTATCCGAACCACTGATATAAACCACAAACGGATCTGTTGTAATTGATTTTTCTGCAGTCTGTGAATCTTCCGTAACCACATTTTCTTCTTCATGGTCATACAGTGTTCTTGTTCTTGAAGAAAATGTTTCATATCCATCCTGTGCCTCTACCACATCCACATATGCCACATTCATCAGCATTGCATCAGCGCTTCCCTCATACAATGCCTGTACCATATCAAGAATGTTGTCATACACCTGCGTATGGATCTGTGTCCCGACAGTTTCATTGATCTTTTCGATTGCTTTTTGGGTATGTTCGTAATCGTATTTTTCGGTAATCGCAAACACATAGTCTTTCGCATCCATCAGTGTCTGTGCCGGATCATCCGTCATCACATAGGCAGACACGGTATCGGTGGTCTTTACATTTCCGGCAATATTATCGAGCGTATTTCCGGCCTTTACAAGCATATAGGAACCACCCACGCATACAATCGCACATGCAAGGAAAAGAATTACACCAAGCGTACGCCTGACATAGCATCCGGTCTTTTTCTTTCCCTTTTTCTTTTTGCCAAAATAAAACAGACAATATTCTATAATGAGCAGCAGCAGCAGAATTAATCCAAGCAGGATCACATACAGCGTTGGAACAATATTCAGCCACAAAACAACTCCGACCGTTGCCAGGCTCAGTAACAATTGGATCACAAGCATAATCCCTGCGACCATTTTCCATTTGCTTTTCTTTTTCTCTTTGGTTTTCATGTGTCATCCCCAATTATTTCTTGTTCGACAAAACACCGTTTTTATTGCTATAGTAAATTTTTCCATTTCGTTTGATCTTCTTATTTGTAACTAGTACTCCATTTTTACCAAAGTAATAATTATGTTTTCCTACATGAATAATCTTATTGCTTTGTAATTTTCCTTTTGAGTTAAAATAATATTTATACCCGTCAATCTTTGCAATTTTTCCCGACACTAATGTTCCATCTGCCCGAACAGCATATGTACTGTTCTTAAAATCATAAAGTTCCGTATGAGAATCCCCTGCAACAAGAGTTCCAACGCTTTCAAACAGATAATTATCTCCTGCAATTGCATACACTCCGTTACGGTACATTTTTCCATTTTTCCCAAAGAAATAATCTTCCCCGTCTATATTAATCCAGTCATCCTCTGTCATTGCTCCATCTTCATTTAAATAATAATAATCAGATCCTATCTTTGTCGGATAGATATCATCCTCAACATTTTCATCATCACCAACAATATCCGGAATTAATTTATACCCATTTTTATCAAAATAATAGGTTTCACTTCCAATTTTCTTTCTGCCGACATCCATATATGCATAATTTTCATCATCAGACAATCTGAAATAACGTTTCTTTCCGTTGTAACTATGCCATCCCGAGTAATTTCCCGCTGAATTATAAGTTCCATAATCCATCTGTCCACCTTTGCGAAAATAATAGTAGTGTTTTCCTATCTTTTTAACCCCGGTAGACAATGAACCATTTTTATCAAAATAATACATATCGTGGTCACGGTAGAGACCATCAGCTCCATATAATGACTGCCATCCTGTCATTTTTTTACCTGTTTCTACAGTATCTCCGCGATACAGTGTAATCTTATCATTCTCAATATGGAAAATCAATGTTTTCTCTTCATTTCCCACCAAATAACAAAGACCATAAGATGTCATGCGCTTAATCGCTGTTCCTGTACGCCATTTATTCGTCTTCGCATCTGTCTCGGAAACTCCAGTGTTCGGAATAAAAGCATAAGATGGCTGTACCGCCTCCAATAATGACACTGAATTTCCACTTCCAATTCCATGATGATTCATTTTCATAATATCACATTTTAAAGACGTACCATAACGTGAGACTAACCGATCCGATTCATCAGAATAACTATCTCCCGCTGTAAAATAACGTGTATTTCCACAGGTAAAAATAACTGCAAGTGAACAATTATTTTCATAACGTATAAAACGTTCTTTTTCTTTTGTAATACTGGTATAAGCATATGGGGAAATCTCATTCGTGTTTACTGGCCCAATAACTTTTCCTGTCGCATCACCAACATTGACCTGATCCCCAACATTCAGATATACAATTCTTCCTGTTCCCTGTGTGCTCATAAATGCTTGAAATGCTGCATAGCGGGATGGATAACTCCTTGATAAAACCGCCAGCGAAGGGTCTGGCAGATATAACGTATCAATCGTAATCCCGGAAAGTGCAAACTGCTTCAATCCAGCCTGTAAATCCGTAGAACATCCTCCAGTATGATCTGTGTGCAAATGGCTAAACATCACATCTACATGAGTAACTCCCAATGTCTGTAGCTGTTTAATGATTGCAGGTGCGTGATTGTCTGCGCCAATATCAATCAACAAATAATGTCCTTTCGATTCTAACAGTGTAGAATCCCCCTTTTTTTCTGAATTAAGATAAAGTGCATAAATATTAAGTTCTGTATTATCTGAAGCCTTTACTTCAGTTGTGAATACAAACGGAAGTAACAAAGCCAGAATCAATCCAAAACAAATGCCTTTCTTTCGCATAATATACGTCCTTTCATTCATGTAAAATCCAAGTAAAACATTTTTAGTATACCATATTTACTAAAAAAGATCACTGTAAATTTTGCATATTAAAAGAGAACAAATGAACCATCATCTATTCTCTCTTTTATTACTTCACATACGTGACATTGCTGTCTTTTGCAATGCCTATCTTCCCACTCTTGCAACCGCTTATTTTATTTTTGCTGATTTCATTACCTTTGGATTGCATTCCAAATGTGATTCCGTATGCTTTACATTTATCAATTATATTTTTACTAATCTTTACAACACTGCTTTTTGTATTAATGCTTATCCCCTGATTTCCAATATTTGAAACTGTATTTTCCAAAATCAATTTACAGGAAGAAGTATTATAAATAAAAATTCCTGTTGTCTTTGTTTTTGAAACCACATTTTTTTCTATTTTCTGAACAGAGGATTTCTCCACATCTATTCCGTTTTTCCCAGCATTCGTCACCTTATTTCCCGTAATTTCCTTCACAGATGAGTTCTCTGAAACATAAATACCGTTTGATGGAGAATGATCGACCGTGTTGGCACGTATACTGATATTCTTACAGTGATCTCTTGCCTGTATTCCATAATAATTTTTTGTATTTACACCGCCATTATCGGAACATTTGGATTTTTTACAGGAAATTTTATTGCCTGAAACAGTACAGTTTTTTCCATCTGTAATACGAATTCCGTTTCCATATGTAATAACCTTATTGTTTTTAATCATTACCTGACTGATATAATAATTCGCTTTTTGCAGATTTCCGCTACCATCATGCGGAACATCGGTTCCATCCACATAGCATCCTGCTGCCACAATCGCCCCTCTTACAATGGAGCTGTATGGATCTTTTATATCCGAAAGGGTAATCTGATTATTTTCAATACGGATATTCTGCTTGTCGTTTGACTGATAAGCATCCGAAACGGCTGTCGTTGTATTACCCTCTTTTGCAATAACCGAAGGTAAATAGGTTCCATGTCCGTTGTCCTTTACATAATACATGGCAATCCCTCTCGGAGCTCCCTGAATCGTATTTTTTCGGATCAGAACATTTACCCAGTTTAAACTCTGAATGGCACAACTTGTCACATCCCTAAACTTACATCCACTGATTTCCACATTGTCGGTCGGCGCATTTAAAATTGCCGTATGGCTTCCAATGCCTCTCGGTACATGATCAAACGTACAATCTGTAAATTTTACATTTTTCGTTGCCAGCACCTCGGATCTTGTTCCGTTCATATGCTCGCCACTCAAAATATCAATCTGTACTGCTTCATAGGTCTTTGCACGATCATCTGTGGAAAGCACCTGGTTTGAAAAACTGCATTTATTTACATACAAACCTTTCACGCCACCAACTTCCATCAGATGACCGTTTTTTGTATTGGTCAGTTTCGTACCAGACATATAAAAGCCGGAACAATGTGTGGCCTTTACCACTGTCTGCTCCCGTCCATTTCCATCCAGCGTTCCACCTACAATTCGAATATTGCGGTACGCATATCCGGTAACTCCACTGTCTTTATTTTCGGAAGTACCAACACGAATACAATTTATCTGTGATGACCGGACAATTTTCACTCCTGTAAGATCCAGTGTCGTATTGCTTCCGATACACAAACCTGCATCCTGCGTATAAGTACCTGCCGGAATCTTTACCGTTACCGGCTGAGTATCCGATGCCTGCTCTGCGGCCTGATCCAATGCATTCTGCACAGTCCTTCGAAAATTACTTTTCGCTGCTGCTTCATCAACAGAAATTACACTTTTATCCTGTGCCTTCACGCTGCTTCCCGGCAGAATTCCGGCAAGAAGCACCCCGGCAAGTAAAAAAGCAATTATTCTTCCCTTTTTCCGTTTCATTTTAATGCCTCTTGATTATTTTTTTAATTTTTTGTTTTAAAGATAATTCCGGACTTTGTTTTTCTGCGCGATTTATTTCTTTCTGTAAATTCTGGTATTTTTTCACCAAATGCTTATAATCAACCTGCAGCGCACGGTATTTGTCAAACCACAGATTCATGGATTCTTTCATCACATCATGTCTCCACACCAGAACTTCGTACGGCGTGTACGTTGTCTTCACCAAATCATCAACTCCACGTGTTTCCTGTTTCATGCGATCTACAAATTCAGTGATATGTTTGATAAGTTCTTCTCTGTATTTTTTATAATCATCTTTGTTTGCCGGTGGGTTCATAAAATCATAAGAATATTCGTCTTTCATGAACTTTGTAACAGTCGTCCGATGCAAAAAGTCATAATAAGGATCGAAACGAATATCATCTTCCATCTCCTTAATCATAAATACCGGAGTTTCCAATGCCAGACAAGGCAGTGCGCAATGCAAACGTTTCGTTACCACACAGCGGGCATTCTGGTACAAAGTAAGCAGATCTGTCACCTGCTTTTCTCTGTCTTCCCACGACATCTCACTGTTTCTTTCTCTGTTATGGGTAATCACACGCACATCCATGTTTTTCTCTGCAAGAAGCTTTTTCATTTTATTAGCTACTTTTTCCTCTAAGTCCACCAGACAAATATAGCTTCCTTTTTCCGGAGTTTCCGGCATTTTCGGGATTGTCATGGTAATACAGCCGCTGAAATAAGACTCAATTCCCAAAGCCTGCAACTGATCTCTCGTATAATAGTCACGACATCCAATCGGGCCATAGGCTTTTAAATAATCACCACCAATTCCATTAAGAAACTCATATTTAATCGGAGAACCTGGTTGTTTTGCCAGCTGATGATCGGCATAGTGGAATCCCACAAACAATGGAATAATATTTTTTGCAGGTGGCCAATTCCATTTGTGCCACATATACCATGCATTCATAATTACCGCCACCGGTTCACCTTCCTCCGGGCGAAAATCATCCATATATTCGCGATCAATAAAATAATCTACCTGCGGCAAAAAACGTGCGGTCGCAAATGCCTGAATATCATCCCCAATATTCAGATTATTTTTATTTAATATAAGACCATATTTCATCGTTTACCAACCAATTGCCTTTCTGAGGTTCATAATCAGTTCATCAATATCTCCCTCCCGGAAAATACTGCTTGTACCTGCTACAAAAATGTCCGAACCATTCTTGTATAATTTTGCCGCATTCTCACAGGTAATGTTTCCGTCGGATTCAATATATACCTCCGGATGTCCCAGATCATCCAGATATTTACGAATACGTGCTGCTTTTTCAATGGTATGCGGTACAATTTTCTGTCCGGCAAATCCCGGATTAACGTGCAGCACCAGAACTCCCGCAATATAATCTACAATTTCCTCCAGTACCTGGATCGGTGTACCCGGATTAATGGCAATCACCGGCTTAACCCCTTTCTTTGCAAGATGATCGAGGCACTTCTGGATATGACAGGTTCCTTCATAGTGCAGGGACACATGCTCTCCCGGCTGGAAATCAAACCAGTCCAGCTTATCTTCCGCACGGTCTACCATCAGATGACAGTCCAGTGTAATATCTGTTTTCTTACGCAGTCTTTTTACAAAATCCGGACCATATGCAAGGTTTGGGACAAACGTACCGTCCATGACATCCACATGTAAAAATTCAATATTATTTCTCTCAAATTCATGTACATAATCCATTACCTGATCAAATCCCGAACACATAATAGATGCTGCAATTTTTCCTTTTTCTCTCACGAAATTTTCCTCCATTTTTTACTCTGAATATTTATCGTTATTCTGACTTTCGGAATCTTTTTCCTGTGCTTCCCCGCGGTTCTGCACGACAGAACGGTCATCATCGCGATACCGCTTGTCTACATGTTCTCCATTCATTCCGAAATTATTGCTTACTGCCGCAAGTGCTCCCTGCATGGATGCCGCCGAATACTTTTTAATCTCTTTGTCATCCCCTACGATCAGATCAATCACACGATCCGTTGATTTTCCGTCTGTGTATGCGAAATTCTTTTTAATAAACCATTCAATCTTGTCGGTATTGTACTCTTCTTTCTCCAGAGCTTCCATCAGCTGATCAAAACGCTTGATGATACGTCCCGGTACAATATCCTCATATGGCTCATAGAAATCTCTCGTAGAAACATACATGATCTGATCAAATGCGTAAAACAGCATCGGTCTTCTCAGCAGAGAGAATTCATAAATAATGGATGAATAGTCGGTAATCAGCAAATCTGTAATGAATAAAATATCATTGACTTCACGATACTGTGCCGCATCCGCAATGCAGTCTCTGTACTTTTCCGGAATATTGATTTTCTCCTGTACAAATGGATGCATCTTTACTATGAGGTAAGAATCTGTCCTCTTACATAATTCTCCCCACTCTTCAAAATCCAGTTTTTCCATCGGGAAATGTGCATCCACAGCGCTGTTTCCACGGAATGTCGGCGCATACAGAATCACACGCTTCGCTTCTTTTGCCCCCGGAAATTCCGCATATACACGTTCACAGGTTTTTTTCTTGTAATCCTCATCAAAGAAAATATCTGTTCTTGGAATTCCGACCGGATAAAACTTATCGATACCGATACCAAACGCTTCCTGATGATGCAGTGCCGAATGATAGGAGCTGACCGGTACATGGGTATAACATTTATGCACCGACGTATTGATCGGCGGAGCTCCTGCCTTTGACATACGCTCAAGTCCCAGTGCCTTAAATGCTCCGCAGGCATGCCATACCTGAATGACCTTAACATTCTTATCGTAGGTCGGTTTATAAATTTCCGGATAATAATCGTCCAGTAAAATCACATCACTGCTCGCCAGACGATAGATAAACCGGATCATTTTAAACGGTCCGTATGTCTTATTGATCGTAGGTTTGAAATCCAATACAAACTTATATTTTTTGTCCAGTCCACGCTCAAGCATACGGTTGTAAATAAATTCTTCATTTCCACCAATTTCAGCACGTGATCCGGAACAGAATAAAATCTTATTGCCACGCTTTTTACAGCACTTGTTGAAAATATTAAAAACAACCACAAAAAGCTTCTGGGCCCAATCCTTTAAATCGTTACGCACTCCATAATATAATTCCCCACATTTTCTGCGAATATAATTTTTACGCGGTTTCGGGAGCACGGTATCAACATGAATAAAAAGTTCATCCGTATCCAGATCCATTAAGGATTTACAGATTACATGATGTCCTTTTCCTTTGTTAACGACCACATCATTTTTCCACTCCGCCTGTTCCCGTTCTTCAATAATGCTTTTTGCCACCTGCAATGGATACTGCTTTCCTTTTCCATCCACAGCAATCGGATAATAATCACCACTGGAAATCGGATTATTCTCATTTGCCTGCTCCACATGAAGCATCATACGGAAGGTATCCCCATCCCACTCAAATACGGATGGTATTATGGTAATCTTCAAATCATAATTATAAAAAACAAATTTTAAACCTTTCGGTCTCTCTCCCTTTACATAACCTTCAAAATAATATATAACCCTGCGGGCAGTCAATTTGGATATCGCGAGTTCCATTGTGTATCTCCATTTCTAACTTCTGATTTATTCCATAACAAACATAACTTTGGTAGAGAATGTATTCCTGTCTCTCATCACACGGAAAGCTTCTTCCGATTCTTTCATCGGGAACCGATGTGTGATCAGCTGATCAAATTCTCCGCCTTTGAGGCGGTCAAGTGCTGTCTTCCAGTCATTCTGTTTGTCATTATAGCTGGAATTCCAGGATCCACGTAAAGTGATGGATTTTCTTAAAATTTTCCAGTATAAATTCTTTTCCATGGTCAGATCCGCTTTTGGATTTCCAACCAGAACAATCGTTGAATTCGGTCCTGCTGCCGCCACAGCATTGCAGATTGCCTGATTGGAACCGACAACCTCCATAACTACATCCACACCTTCCCCATCGGTCAGTGCGTTGATACGTTCTTCAAAATTGTCTGTTTCCAGTGCAATGGTTTCCCATCCGTATTTCTTTGCCAGCTCAAGCTTTGCAGCAGAATTTCCACACATAATAACTTTATCTGTGATCTGACTGGCAAATGCAGCGCAGACATAACCGATCATTCCGGTTCCGATTACAAGAACCGACTGTCCTTTCTGCACATTTGCAAGTCCGTTCGCATGAATTCCTACCGCAGCCGGTTCGCACATTGCTGCCACATCATAAGACAGATCATCGTCAAACAACACCAGATTCCAGGTCGGAACAACCAGATATTCTGCATATCCGCCATCCCTGCGTGAACCAAAATAATCATAATGGCTGCACTGGGCATACTGCTGCTTTTTGCAGGAAGGACACTCAAAACATGGGAGCATCGGGAATACACAGGTTCTTCTTCCCAGCAGACTCTCATCCACGTCATCTCCAACAGCAACGATCTGTCCGGAAAACTCATGTCCCGGAATTGTCGGGAAATGATAAGTTCCATTGATAAACACGCGCTCCACGTCCGAAGAACAGATCCCGCATGCTTTAATCTTTACCAGAACCGTACCCGGACGAAGCGGCTCTACCGGAACCTCATCAAGTGTAAGCTTTCCGATCTCATGCAGAACCAGTGCCTTCATTGTCTTTGGAATTTCTATTAATGATTTCATTACTATCTCCTTTCAACCTATACCGTCTGATCATCAATGATCGATTTAAAAATCAACAGATCCCCATCGGTTGTCAACTTAAAATTCAGAGGATCTCCCTCTATAATATAAATCGGCTGGTTATTCATGGTGCAGATCTGGGAAGTTCCTGTAATCACTTCCCGCTGTTCCTCTGTCAGATTTGCCTGCATCTCCAAAAACCGAGGTAAAGAGAAACTGTCCGGAGCCTGTCCGTTAAACAGTTTAGAGCGCTCCGGAATCGTTGTCACTACTTTGCCATCTTCCGAATAAAGCATAGTATCTACTGCCGGTAACCCACATACACACGCGCCATAAGTTCCTGCCGCATCAATACTGTCATTTAAAATTTTTTCTGTCACAAGGGGACGTACCGCATCATGGATCACAATCACATCATCCTCATGTACCCCTTCGTCCTTTAAAATGGCATCGGTCACATTATGGATACTGTCCATACGTTCCTTTCCGCCCTCGATAATCCGGACTTTTTCCGGCTTATCTGTATATTTTTGAACCATTTCTTTCATATACGCCAGATAATCCTTGTGTGTGGCGATATAAATATAATCAAAGCGGTCTACCTTCAGCATATTCTGAAGGGTGTAAATGATGATCGGCTTTCCGTCCACTTCAAGAAACTGCTTCGGAATCACTGCACTTTTCATTCTGCTGCCTACGCCGCCTGCTAACATTGCTCCATAAATCATAATTTTCTCCTTTCTAATCCCCACTGATCATTTCTTCGTATTCTGCCGAAACCGTATCAATGTCTCCAATACTTCGAATCGAACCATTTTCCAGAATCATTGCTTTCGTGCAGATTCTCTTTACCTGCTCAAGACTGTGCGATACAAAAAGTACCGTCACACCTTTGTCCATCATGGAAAGAATCTTCTTTTCACTCTTTTTCCGGAATTTGGCATCTCCTACAGACAAAACCTCATCCAGAATCAGAATTTCCGGCTCCACAATGGTCGCAATGGAAAATCCCAGCCGGCTTTTCATTCCCGAAGAATAATTTTTCAGGGGAACATCCAGGAATTTCTTCAAACCTGAGAATTTTACAATCTCGTCAAATTTACTGTCTATAAATTCTTTGGAATATCCAAGAACAGCTCCATAAAGATAAATATTTTCACGGCCGGTATATTCTTTGTCAAATCCGGCTCCCAGTTCCAGAAGCGGAACAATTCTTCCTTTGCGGACTACTTTTCCCTCCGTCGGCTTAAATACTCCCGCAATTACCTTCAAAAGGGTACTTTTTCCGGCTCCGTTTGTTCCCAAAATACCGATGCGATCCCCTTTTTGCAATGTAAAATTGATATCTTTCAGTGCCCAGAACTCATCAAATTTCATCTGCCTGGTGATGGATTTCAAAATATAATCTTTCAGGCTGTCTACCTTTTCTTTGCTCAAATTAAACCGCATGCCAACATGTTCCACACGCAACACTGTCTCTGCCATTGTTTAAATACTCCTTATCCTCAAGCATATTTTTACTAAATATATAAAATAAATTTATCCTGATTTTTATGAAATACAATCACTCCAACCACTACGGAGGCTACCGCAAACACACACGCATATGTCATGCAGCTCCAGTTAAACGCCTCATGGAAAATAATATTTCTTACATTGATAATGACATTATATACCGGATTCACTGTAAGTACCCACGAATAACCACTCTTTAACAATCGCTCCGGATAATAGAAAATAGCACAGGTATACATAACGATCATCAGTGCAACTTCCCACAAATACTCCATATCACGGAAGAAGACACCAATCGTAGCCAGAATCATTCCCACACCAAACGTCATGATCAGAAGTACCAGTAAAGGGAAAGCGATCAAAAGCCAGTGCAGCGTCGGATAATTTCCTGTAAAAATGCCGAGAAGCACTAATACAATCAGCGAAATTAAAAATATAATAAAATTATAAAGTACGGATGATAACGGATACAGATACTTCGGCACATACACTTTCTTTATCATGGCCGAATTTTGTCGGATCGATTTCAGTGACACTTTCGTGCCCTGTGCAAAATAGGAATAAAGAAGACGTCCCGATAGAATATACAGTGGAAATGTGTGATCTTTATTACCATAGAGTGTTCCAAACACAATGGTAAGTACGATTGTTGTCATAACCGGTTCCAGAAGGGACCAGATAATTCCCAGGTAAGATCTTCTGTATTTTAACTTAATTCCTTTTTTTACTAATTCAAATAATAAATTCCGATAACGCCAAAACGTATCTATTCTCTTCTTCATAAATCATTCTTCCTCTTGCTTGTTTCAATCTGTCTATATTTTCAGCTGATAAACAACATGATATTCCCGCTTATCCTCCGGCGGAATTTCCATATAATTTCCATACATATAGGACAAATACCAGTCAATGTTTTTTGGAAAAAGAAATTCGCGATCCTCAAATTTCCGCTTTTGCGCACATAAAAAATCACTTCGCAATTTCAGTTCGCCAAAAAAATGCTTTCTCCCTGATGGTACAACAATGTATTCTGACTGGTCATTGCTGCACATTTGCATCAGCCGCTGTACATGAGCATACCAAAATTTCCCGGTCGGTGCAATCAGCCGCCCGATAAAACTTTTCAGATGTATCATGGTGGCTGCCTTTTTATTGCCCCGGGACAACTTATAAAATTCATTTCTCCATAAATACATCCGATAACAGGAAAGCAGCAATAATCCTGCCTCTACCCGCATACCGTGCAAACGGCGCAAAAAGGCATTGTCATAGGTGTTTTCCACCACAAAAATATCAATTTTAATTCCACATCGTTCTTCCGGGATCTCTAAATATTCCCGACACACTGTGTTTTTCCGGTGAATCTGAATAAAAGAACTCAGATACCCCGGTGTCCGAAGCGGTGCCTCTACAAAATACCGGTCCGGATACCTCTGTTCAATCGCATCAAGCAGACGTTCAATATATTTTCTCTCGACAACCATATCCACGTCATCATCCCAGGGAATAAATCCTCCATGCCGGACGGCTCCAAGAGCGGTTCCCCCGGTAAGCATATAGGGAATATTTAATTCACTGCACAATTCCGTAATATCTATCGTAATACCATAGACAACCTGCTGCACCTTATGAATCTCCTCCGGTGACAGGCGGTGCTGTCCTTCCGATAATTCCGTTTTAAAAATATCGTTTGTTTGTAAAATAGCCACAACCTACCTCTATCTGCCCGCTTTCATTCTGGCAAATAACTTTCCATTATGTTCTTTCACAAAAGTGATGACGCTTGATTCCATCCAAGCAAGTGTAACATTTTTCCACCGGATAGGCAATAGCATAACCTTCATATATCCCGACCGTGGTTTTGCCAGTGCAAGTGCCTTGTCCACCCGCGGATTGTGCAGCATCTTTCTGATCTCTGCCCGCTGTTCTTTCCCGGAAAGGGTACATTTCGAACTTGTTACATTTGCAATGCATCCCACCATGCGCTCAATATATCTTCTGGCAACCATCTCCTGCGTTGCCGCATTGGTCACACCCCAGCTGCGAAACAGTTCTTCCATCCAGCCCTGTTCTTCCTCTCTCTTTTCGTACATGTCAGCACGATACGCTGCGGTCTCCGACTCTGCGCGTGCACGTATGAAATGATAGTAGGCATTTGTAGAAAATACAACCGATTCCACATGATCCAGATAACTCAGATTAAACGGGAAATCATCCCACAGTGTTTTTGGAAAATACAATCCGTATTGCCGGATCACATCCATGCGGTACAATTTATTCCACGGTGTATACAGCATGTTTCGGTCAAAATACCGGTATGCCTCTTCCCGAAAATTTTTTGCATCGGTAAACACCCTGTCGTCCACACAGATTTTTTCTGACAAATGATTCTGTCCGCAGTAAGTGTCAATATAAAATCCACAGACCACAAGCTGTGCCTGATGCTTCTCGGCAAGTTCGTACATATCCGCAAGCATCTGTGGTTCTGCCCAGTCATCCGAATCCAGAAAATAAACATATTTTCCCTGTGCGATATCAATGGCTGTGTTTCTCGCGCTTGGTGCGCCTCCGTTTTCTTTATGAATCACCCGGATTCTGTGATCTTTTTTCGCATACCGGTCACAGATTTCTCCGCTTCTGTCCGGCGTTCCATCATCAACGATCAAAAATTCAAACTCGGTAAAGGTCTGTGCGAGAATACTCTCTATGGCCTTTCCCACATATTCTTCTACTTTATATACCGGCATAATGATGCTGATTTTAATATCGCTCATCACCGTCTCCTTTGGCGTCTTATTTGATTGCAGTTGTCTGATCCTGATCCACACCTTCCGTGTTTTCTTTCTGGAACAGAATCTTAAATGTCAGGAACAAAATTTTTATGTCCATCCAGACCGAATAATTTTCGATATACGTCAGATCCAGTTTCAGTTTATCATATGGGGTTGTATTATACTTTCCATATACCTGTGCATACCCGGTAAGTCCCGCTTTTACTTTCAGCCGGAGTACGAATTCCGGAATTTCTTCCGTATACTGATCCGCAATAATCTGACGCTCCGGGCGGGGTCCCACAACAGACATCTCACCCTTTAAAATATTAAACAGCTGTGGCAGCTCATCAAAATGAATGGCCCGGATCACACGACCGACTGGCGTAATTCGTGCATCTCCTTTTGCGGCAAGACGTGCTCCCGCATCTTCCGAATGTGTCGTCATACTCCGGAACTTATAGATCATGAACGGCTCTCCGTCTTTGGTCAGCCGCTCCTGCTTGTACAATACCGGACCGTGATCATATAATTTAATGCAAAGTGCAATCACAATCATAAATGGCGAAGCAATCACAATTCCGATCAGGGAAATCACAATATCCATCAGTCGTTTTACAAACAGATCCACAATTCCCAGTCCCTGATTCCGGGACAGATACAGCGGTGTATCAAACAGATGAATATCATCCGCTCCACGAAACAGAATATCTGAAATCTTTGGTGTAACATATGTGCGGATAGATTCCTGATAACAGTATTTCATAATCTGATTACGCACTTCAGCCGGCAGATCACACAGAACCACCGCATTATATTTCTGAATCATCGGATACAGCTTTTCATAGCCAATCCGGTAACTTTCCGCTGCACAGATATTATACTTGTCTTTCCTGGTATTGATCTTTCCAATCAGATCATCCGGCGAATAATTTCCATAAATAACAAGCATCTGACGCGGCGGATACAGACGCGTATATGCCTTTCGCACCAGTACAACCCACGGAACGATAAATATAATCTCTGTTACCGTCATCAGAAGCAATGGCTGTGGCGGCAGATAATCGTTGGCGACCAGACAGATCTCGAAATACGCAACAATCATCGCAAGAACCACTGCCAGTATCTGGGATAATATAATATCCGAAATCCGCATATATCCGATCCGGTATCCTCCGAATATCTTCGTGAAAAAGAACACAAAAAGTATATACATACCAATCACTGCCCAGTTACCTCTGTTGAAAAAAGCATTCGCTTTATCCAGCATCGGAATATAGAGAATATACCATACCCATCCGAACATACACGCTTCCACCGCAAGCGATATGATATTCGCCGTAAAATTCAATAAATGCTTGTATTTATCTTTCATTAAAACTTTCCTCTAACATGTAGTTTTCCGGTTGTACCCCGCAAAAATTTTATTCGCCCAGTCCGCTTTCCACATAAGCGACCAGTTCCCGAAGTGCTCCCTGTTCATCTTCTCCGTCACAGATAAGTGTAATCTCATCTCCGGATTTGATACATGCACCCAGGACGCTGAGCACACTTTTGGCATTTGCTGTATTTCCGCTGTACTCGAATGTAATCTTGCTTTTATATTTCATTGCTTCTTTGCATAAATTTCCGGCCGGACGTAAATGCAGTCCTGTAGGATTAATAATTTTTACTTTCTGAGATACCATAAGAACTCCTCCTTATAACATAACTCTGGTAATCAGTTCTGCCAGCTGTTTCGCTTCCTGCTGAATGACTTCCTGATCTTTTCCTTCGATCATGACACGAACCAACGGCTCAGTACCCGAAGGACGAATCAGCACTCTGCCCTCTCCGGCAAATTTTTTCTCCAGTTCACCGATTGCCTCTGCAATTTCTGAATATTCCATGTAACTTTCTTTTTTATGGTTCGGCACTTTTGCATTGACCAATGCCTGTGGCAGCACCTCCATGATCTGTGCAAGTTCTGATAATTTCTTTTTGGTTTCCACCATCACCTGCAATAAGTGTAATGCGGAAAGAAGTCCGTCTCCGGTTGTGTTGTCATCCAGAAAAATCACATGACCGGACTGCTCTCCTCCGAGATTATATCCGTTTTCCAACATATTTTCAAGAACATAACGGTCTCCGACTTTTGTTTTCTCCACATGAATTCCCTGTTTTTCTCCCATCAGACTGAATCCCAGATTCGTCATCACGGTGACAACAATGGTGTCCTTTGCAAGTTTTCCGTTTTCTTTCAGGAAATTTCCGCAAATCGCCATGATCTGATCTCCATCTACCAGCTTTCCGTTTTCATCTACAGCAAGCATACGATCCGCATCTCCGTCAAATGCAATACCGATATCTGCCTTTTCGGAAACAACTCTTGCACACAGTTCGTCCATATGGGTAGAACCGCAATTGGAATTAATGTTCGTTCCATCCGGATTGGTATGAATAGCGATCAGATTTGCCCCCAGATCTTTCAGCGTCTTAACCGAAGTATAGGAACTTGCGCCTTCTGCACAGTCCACAACGATCTTCAACGCAGACAGATCTACCGGAACCGTCTTTTTCTCAAACGCAATATACTCATCCACAATATCAAACCGATACTCAACCCTGCCGATTCCCGGTCCGATCGGAAAAACAACGTCTTCCATATCATTCCGGATCAATGCCTCGATTTCGTCCTCCAGCTGATCGGATAATTTATATCCATCTCCATTAAAAAATTTGATTCCGTTAAATTCCATCGGATTATGGGAAGCAGAAATCACAACCCCTGCATCTACTTTATGTTTCCTTGTAAGATATGCAATTGCAGGTGTCGGGGCAACTCCCACAAAAATAGCATTTGCTCCGACTGAACAAATTCCTGCCATCAATGCATTTGCAAGCATTCCTCCGGAAATTCTTGTATCACATCCAATGATGATTGTCGGCTGGTGGGACTGTTCCTTTGTTAAAACATAAGCGCCCGCCTGACCGAGCTTCATTGCAAGTTCAATTGTAAGCTCTGTCCCCGCAACTCCTCTGACTCCATCGGTTCCAAACATTCTTGCCATAATAATTATAACTCCTTTATATACTTTACTATTCGCCGGTATCCTCACCGCTGTCTGTCGAAGTATCTCCGTCCTGTGTATTCTTCGCTTTCACGGTAACGCTGACAGTAATCGGCTGATATGCATAATGATCTTCATCCAGTTTCAGTGAAAGTTCCACCTGATGCGTTCCCTCGCTCAGCCGGGAGGCATCAATGGATGCTGCCAGCTCCGATGCATTCAGCTTATTCAGATCATCCTGCAGCCCACTGATCGTCACAGAAACCTGTGCCTTATCAAAAGATAAGTTCAGGCCGTCCGGCAGACTGTTAACCTTGATATCAGATGTCGGCAGATGATAGGTTCTGGACGCATACGCTTCAATTCTGACGGTTACCGTAACGGATGCCGCAGAAGAATCTACCAGTTCCACGCCGTCCGGCAGATATTCGGAAATATCAATCGTTGTCTTTACATCATTTTTTGCTCCGCTCACATTGATTACATTTGCCGGAATTTCAAGTGAAACAAACGGATTGAGTACATTGGATGCCCCTTTCAGTTTCACGGTATCCGGTGTACTGCTAATCTCCACTACACGATATTCCCCGTATGGGGTTCCTGTTGTCGAAAATACAAGCGGTACTTCCTTTACACTCAGTATTTTTGCCGAAATCGTCACTGTCGTATTGCTCAGCTTCAGCTGGGTGGTATCCACTTCATTTCCATCCGAATCATAGAGAACCGGAATCACATTATCCGTCAGATTCGATGACATTCCATCCACATCAATCGTAGCCACAACCTTATCTACTTTTTTCACAATAGATGCCGGTCCCGACACGTTCAAAACATTCGGGTTTGTCACGGAAACTTCTCCGAGGGCATATCCCGCTGCCACTTTTCCGCTGGTGTCCGCAGAAATCATAAATCTTCTGCTCATGAGATCTTCCAGAGAAAGTTCCATATATTTGTTTTTATTGTTAATGCTCACGGATGTATACGTCCGCTTGGCACTGATCTCGATCGGAACACTTGCCTTATTCCCCTTGTCATTTATGATCAGACGGTTCATATCTGCCACCGCAGAGAAATCGGTGTCATCAAGTTTTTCAAGTTCACTGCGTTTTCCAGTCACAGTAAAGGTAACCGTGTTGGTTCCGTCCAGCACTTCATAGTACTTGTTCATATCTGTAACTGCGGACGCATTTTCTACCGTTACATTTGTTGTAAATGTTTTTGATTTTTTCGGATCATCAATATTATATACAACCAGCCATAAGATAAATGCAAGAACTACAGCCAGAATTTTAAAGCCCAGATTATTCACCAAGGTTTTTAGAATCTTTTTTGCCATTCATAAACCTCCTTTTCAGCAGTCTCAGTTTGGTCACCTGTTGATTTCTGTTCTGCAGATACTTTAATTTGCCTCTCAGAAAATCCGCATTGACATTCCGGTAAATCTGTCCCCGCATAGCGATTGATACCTTACCGGTTTCCTCCGAAACTACGATCGTCAGTGAATCGCTCACTTCACTGATTCCTACAGCTGCACGGTGTCTGGTTCCCAGATCTTTGCTCAGTGTCATACTGTCCGACAATGGCAGATAACAGGTCGCGGAAACCACACGGTCTCCACGTACAATAACAGCTCCGTCATGAAGCGGAGTATTTTTTTCAAATATATTAATTAACAGCTGGCTGCTGATAATTGCATCAATATCAATTCCTGTTCTCACATATTCATTTAACAGGATTTCATCTTCTATTACGATCAGGGCACCGGTTTTTACTTTCCCCATGGCATAACAAGCCTTGATCAGTTCGTCAATTGTGTGGTCGGAAAATTTATTTTCCTCTACTTTTCCAAAGTCAAATAACTTTCCCAAAACATTTTTTCCGCCAAGATTCTCAAGTGCCTTCCGAAGTTCCGGCTGGAAAATAATCACCAGGGCCGTCAGTCCGACACTCAACGTATTTTCTGCCAGCCAGAGGATGGTATTCATCTGAAAGATTGCTGCAACGAGTACAAACAGCAGAATCACGATGATTCCTTTGAACAGATTCCACGCACGCGTATTTTTAATCCAAAGCAGAATATGATAAAACAGGAAGGAAATGATCAGTATTTCCACGATATCCACAAAGGAAAAAGAGATATCCGGCATACCGAACAATCCTGTTGCATTGTCATAAAATTGGCTTAATGTTCCCAGAAAATTTTGCATCTGGCTCCTCTTTTCTTCATTTCATTATTTTGATGCTTCGTTCCCCTTATTTGAGTAAATCCTCATCAATGTCCAGTTCTTTTGCAATAACCTTCCGGCTGTTCTCTTCCTCTTCCGGAGACAACACGGATCTGCTATGGTCAATCCGCTTTCCCATGCTTGCGGTATTTCCGAAATGTTTTACCGTAACCTCACGGACAGCGACCATTTTCTTCGGCACAGCCTTGACATAATAATAGTAATCATCATCCTCAAACTGCACCCGTTCGGTCCGCGCATAATCCAGATTCATAAACAGAAACTGAAGGATAAATGCAATAAGCAGGGAAATAATATTGCCGACTATCAGCCATAATGTCTTTCCTGTAACTCCAAGAACAATATAACCTACAAATAATCCGGCAATCTGAATAAGCGCACCGGAAATAATTGCCAGTGTCCAGGCATTATCCACTTCCATCCGGCGTACCAGATAAACTACAATGGCAGTAATCGCAAAGATAACGATTACCAGATACATTTCTTTATTTCCCAGAAACTGCCCCACCGAAATATCAAATTTGGAAGAAGACTGTTCCTCATCTGCATTTGCCGCACTCATCAGTGCTCCTGCATTCCGGTGAATTCCGTCCAGGAAATAATAGACAACCGTACCGCATACCACTCCGATCACGGAATATGCACTGCGCAGCAGGCTGCTGCCAACCGGCATCACATACGGAATATACAGTTTAAAACACAGCGGTGTAAGCACAACCGTCAGTCCGTCTTTCGGTGCGAAACGAAAATATACAAAGAACAGAATCGCAAACAAAATCAGTGCGGTAAGTGCTACTTCCATGGAAAGCGCATACATATCCGCAAGCACCACAATTGCGCCAATCCATAATATGGCACCAGTCGGCAGAATGGCACAGACAAGCGCCAGCAGTAACGCCACCGGAAACCGGCTGATTTTCTCCATGAATCCGATATTGGTATTGATCACGGTAAAAAGAGCCAATGCAACGGCAAATTTTACGATCGGATACAGATATGTTTCATATTTACTGTAAAACCGGATCAGCTGATCCTTTATTTCCAACAACTTCGTCATAAATCCTCCCTGTTATGCCCCATCCTTTATTTTTCTTCCCGCAGTAATCTGCGCGCTCTCTTCAGATGATTTCCATATGCTTTCATCTTGCGATAACCTTTTGCATACCGGACACAATAGATCCGTACGGTAATCAGAAGATACACGATCATAAATCCGGCATATGCAACCATAAGTTTCGGGACGAACGTCGTAAGATCCACGCGATTGATCCATTTCGTAATTGTATCAATATCCCCGAGTCCCCAGAACACGATCAGAAGAATAAATGCGATGGTTCCCGAAAAGAAACTTTTTACAATTTCTTTTCCTACATAGTCCCACATCGTATATTCTCCCGCCTGATGATATTTTTTATTTTCATATTCATCAAATGCTGCAAGATGATATAATTCTTTTACCCGTTCTTCACTGATCATAGATAACTCCTGTCTCGAACGCATCCCGGAATTTGGACACAATGATGCATTATTTGCTATTATACCATAGATAGTTCTTTTTTCAAAGTCTGTTTTCCAATCGCCCGTTTCCATGAAAAAAGCCCCGGAAATATCCGGGGTCTGGTTATTTGTCCACTATTCATTTTTCAAATATCTCATACGGTCCCTGTCTCTGGTAGAGTGTAAGTCTTCCATCTTAGGTTCCGGTTTCTGATAGACATTCTGAAATTCGTTTGCCATGCTTTCCTTGCATTTATCACAAAAGCGTCCCGTGCGGATCGGTTTGCCACATTTTTCACATACAATCCCTGCTTCCGTAGCCGAGGAAAGAATCAATCTTTCTTCCTTTACCCACTGCCGGATCTGTTTGGTTGATATATCATTATCCGTTGCTGTCTGTTCTACCGAAGCACCCGGATGATCCTCGAGATACTGTTTGACTTCATGAAATTTATCTTCCAATTTCTTCTGACATGCCGGACAGATACGCTCATTGTTCAAAACATTAAACAATCTGCCACACATTTTACAATTTCTTACTTCCATAGTATCCCTCCTAAAAGCCTCTGCCAATGCAGGCAGTCAGCACATAAACCTGTTCCGCACCCGCTTCTTTTAATCTCTCCGCTACAGCTTCTACTGTAGATCCGGTTGTATAAATATCATCCACAATCAGAATTCTCTTATATTTTACTACATTATCCGAACTCTGAAAAGCATTTTTGACATTATTTTCTCTTTCTCTGCCATTCAGTTCTTTCTGTGGCCGTGTATCTTTCACCCGGATCATCAGACGCGGAATACACGGAATATCCATTTTTTCTGACAGTGCCCTGCCAAAAAGCGCAGCCTGATTATATCCGCGATACCGTTCTTTTTTCGAATACATCGGTACCGGAACGATTGCTTCGATCCTTTTTTCCCGCATCCAGTTTTCCCAGCGCTGCATGGCTTCCTCCGCCAGAAAACGGGCATATCTCCTCCGGTTTGCATACTTAAACCGGTACATGGATTTCTGCACAGCCCCACGATATACAAAAAGCGATCGTCCTTCTGCAACAAAAGAACGATGCTTTCTGCAATTCTGACAATATTCTGTTTCGGTATCCGCAAGCGGGCTTCCGCAATGATAACAGTACGGTTGCACAACGGGATACAATTTTTTCCGGCACGCTGCGTGAACATTTCGCTGTCTGCGGATATCTGCCGTTTCCAGCAGACAGTCGCATACAAAACAGCGTGGCGGAAATATACATTCCAGAAAATTATCCAAGACGGATACGGTTTCGAACTTCAATCTGTGCTGCCGCTTTTTCAAATTCAGCCTCTGTCATATCTTTTGTAGTAAATCCAATCTCTCCTGCAATTCCGGCATCTGCATATTCTACACTGCCAAATGCATTTTCGATTGTTTCCTTACCGGAAGAAGTGCGTACAAAGAAACTGTTTACACTGTCTTTGTAATCTACCAGTGTCAGTTTTTCCGGTGACCAGTCAATGTAAATATTGGTATTTTTGTGCTTTGTCATATCCACGATATCTGCTACTACTGCACTTGCTGTCGGAAGCTTACCTGCTCCGCTGCCGTAGAACATTGCATCGCCCAATACATTTCCATGTACGAAGATTCCATTGAACACACCGTTTACTCCGCAAAGAGGATGCTCTGCGCTGAGCATGAAAGGAGCAACCATACAACTGTAACTGTTTCCGACTTTACGGCTGGATGCAAGAAGCTTAATGGAACGGTTCAAAACCTTTGCATACTTAAAATCATCTGCTGTGATCTTTGTGATTCCCTCACAGTGAATATCCTCAAAATCTACCTGCCGGCCACACACCAGAGAAGTTAAAATGGCAATCTTGCGGCACGGATCATGTCCTTCGATATCCGCAGTAGGATCTTTCTCTGCATATCCCTTTTCCTGTGCGTCTTTCAGTACCTCATCGAAATCTGCACCTTCCTCTGCCATTTTTGTCAGCATGTAGTTTGTGGTTCCGTTTAAGATACCTGTAATCTCTTCGATCTCATCGGCAGTCAGACATTTATTCAATGGACGGATTATCGGAATTCCGCCGCCTACACTTGCCTCAAACTGAAAGTTCACGTTGTGATCCCGTGCAATTTTAATCAGTTCCGCTCCCTTGGCTGCTACCAGATTTTTATTGGAAGTGGCAACCTGCTTTCCAGCCTCAAGCATTGCCTTTACAAACGTATATGCCGGCTCCACGCCTCCCATGGTCTCTACCACAATGCCGATCTCAGGATCGTTTACGATCGTCTGATAATCATGTACAATGGTATCTTCCATCGGATCTCCCGGAAATTCCCGCAGATCAAGAATATATTTGACATCAACCGGTTCTCCCGCACGCTTTGTGATCTTTTCCTTGTTAATTCTTAATACATCTACAACACCGGAACCAATGGTGCCGTAGCCCATAACTGCAATCTTCATTTTTCTTACTCCCTGGCTAATATTTTTGCATAATGAATCCCCTGCACAGATTCAATACTGTTTCTCATATCCTCCACATTGCCCGTCGCAGGGAACACATCAATACTGAGCGACAATGAAGCAATTCCATTAACCGGAACGCTTTGATGAATCGTCAGAATGTTTGCATGAAATTCCGCAATTGTTTTTAATACCATGGATAACAGCCCCGGTTCATCATCCAGCTGGATCACCATATTGACCGTTTTTCCTTTTGCATTTTCATGATATGGAAATATATCGTCCTTATATTTGTAGAAAGAGCTTCTGCTGATCTGTACCATCTCTGTGGCTTCCTGCACAGACTCCACTTTACCGGAATCCAGCAGCCGCTTCGCTTCCACGACTCTGAGCAATACCTCAGGCACGGCTTTTGCCCGCAATACGAAGAAAGATGCCTTCTCGCCCATCCTGATTTCCTCCCTTATGTATTGTCTGTCTACGACCGACACTTGTGCTCACTTGAAAGATTCTACCATAAGAACATCAATCTTGCAAGAGGTATCGGGGATCTGTCCCCGATTTTTACGCTCTCGGCTTTCCGCAGTTGGAGCAGAAATTTCCGCTGTTAACCTGTCCACAGCTACAGGTCCACTCGGTTTTCGGTGCCGGTTTTCCACAGTTGGAACAGAATTTTCCCTGATTCTGCTGTCCACATGCACAGGTCCAGCCTGCCGGTGCTTGCGGTGCCTCCTGCCCAGCAGGAGGTATCGCAGGCACCGCCCCCTGTGTCATTCCAGCTCCGGCACCTCCATTCATCATCTGCATCTGCTGCAGATTCACATTTGATGCCGCTCCCATCATACCACCGGATATATTGGAAGCCATTCCCATTCCCATAAAACCGGCCATTGAACCATTGGAATTACTTCCCGCTGCCTCAAGTCCTCTGGCTACCGCTCCCTGCACGTATCCTTCCCGGACCGTCGGATCGGAAAGCATGGCTCCTTCATTTCTCATATTCAGCAGTTTCTGCGATTCCTCGCTGTAAGAAACCGTCATACCTACCGCCTGGATTTCCATTCCACGAGTCTGATTCCATTCCTCATCCAGAACCGATGACATATACTTTCCAAGTTCTCTTGCCTTGCTCGAAACAAAAGAAATACGGAAACCATCTGCCGACATCTGATTTACGGATGACTGCAAAGCCTCTAAAAACTCAGACAGATACTGCTCATTGATTTCGTCAATCTCTACATGATCCTTATTTTTCGGAACCGCTTCCGCATAAAATTTGAGCGGATCTACAATTTTAATCGAGTATGTGCCATGTGCACGCAAAAACAGTTCGGCATTATAGAACGAATCAAAATAATTGATTGGCTGTCTTGTTCCGAACTTAATGCCTTTGATTTCCTGCAGATTGACAAAAAATACCTGCTGTTTCTGCGGCGTCTGTCCGCCGAAACGGAAACGGTCAAACGATTCCTTGATGGAGTCTCCCAGTTGTCCGTTGAGCAGTGACGGCATGGAAGAATGATCCACTTTGTAATATCCCGGCTCTGCTGTGTAATCTACAATCTTGCCTCCGTCCACCAGCATCATAAACTGATTGTCATATACATGAATCATGGAACCATTCGACACGACATTGTCCGTTCCCTTTTTATTTTCCCCACGGCGGATCAGTGTTCCTTTGGTAAAAACGGTCTGATCCCCCATATTATCTGCTTCAATGACTTCCAGCCACTGATCTGCAAATGCACCTCCAACTGCCTGCGTTACTGCCTTAATAATTCCCATTACGCTCCTCCTTATTCCTGTTTTTATTTACACATCATCACTGTCCATATTTTTCGGACATCCCAGGCTCTGCCATTTCAGATATCCATTGATAAACGGATCAATGTTTCCGTCCATCACTGCGTCCACATTTCCGCTTTCCACACCGGTTCTGTGATCTTTAACCATGGTATACGGCTGCATAACATAAGAACGGATCTGGTTTCCCCAGCCGATATCTGTCACTTCGCCCCGGATTCCAGCTGCTTTGGCTGCATTTTCTTCCTGTTTGAGAAGATACAGTTTCGCTTTGAGCATCTGCATCGCTTTATCCTTGTTCATATGCTGCGAACGCTCATTCTGGCACTGCACCACAATTCCGGTAGGAAAATGCGTGATACGGATAGCAGAAGACGTCTTGTTGATATGCTGTCCTCCGGCACCACTGGAGCGGAACGTATCAATACGGATATCTTCCTCCCGGATCTCCACATCGACATCTTCTTCTATATCCGGCATCACATCGCAGGATACAAAAGAAGTCTGTCTTTTTCCTGCTGCGTTAAACGGAGAAATACGAACCAGCCGGTGCACACCTTTTTCCGATTTCAGATATCCATACGCATTCTCCCCATTCACCTGAAATGTAATGGATTTGATTCCGGCCTCTTCTCCATCCAGAGAATCCAGCACTTCCACGGAAAATCCCTTTTTATCTGCCCATCGGGTATACATACGATAGAGCATGGCTGCCCAGTCACAGGATTCCGTGCCACCCGCTCCCGCATGCAGGGAAACAATGGCGTTGTTCCTGTCATATTCTCCCGACAGAAGCGTTTTCATACGGATATCCTCATAGGTCTGAACAAATTCTTTCATCATCTGATCGATCTCCGGGATCAGTTCCGGATCATTTTCCTCATATCCCATCTCGATCATGGTTTCAATATCATCATATTGCGCCGACAATGCCGCATAAGTTGCCACATCGTCCTTTAAACTTTTGACTTCCTTCATCTTGTTCTGGGAAACTTCCGGATCGTTCCAGAAATCCGGTGCCTCCATCTCCCGTTCCAATTCCTGAATCCGCTGTTCTTTGCCAGCTAAGTCAAAGTGAATCCCTCACTTCCTGCAGTGGAGCCTTGTAGCTTTGCAGCTGGCTCTTAAAATTATCCAATTCTACCACAGAATCACCTCTTTCTATTTCTTATTTCAGACTTATGATAATATAAAATAATATGAATAGCAAGCAATGCAAGAAATGCTCCTGCCGAATCAATCAGCACATCCGTCACTCTTCCGGCTCTTCCCGGCACAAACAGCTGATGAAATTCATCGGTTGCTGCATAGGCTGCCGTTATGCCAAGTGCCATACATCCACGGTTCTTTTTCCGGTCAAATGCCGTCAATGCCTGAAATATCAGAAGTGCAAGAACTGCATATTCGCTCATATGTGCAGCTTTGCGCACAGGATATTCAATTTTCTGTGCCATCTGTTCCAGTTCCGGCCCGGAATGTTTCAATCCAAACACCTGATTCCACATCTTAACAATCCGGTAACTCACATGCCCGCTGATTTCCGAAGACTCCGTATCCGGCTGTGCGGAAAACGAAAAAATAACCACAGCCCATACAACAATCAACGCAACACTGACAATTCTCCATACACGTTTTCTTTTCATTGTTACCCTTTAATTCATTTTTTCTTTCACAACAGAAATTGCTTTCTGTAACTGATTATCGTACTTCATGTCATAACTTTCATCTTCCGGATCGCTGTATTTGTATTCCAGTTTGATATCCGGCTGAATGCCTTTCCCGTGAATGTAATGTCCCTTTGGCGTATAATATTTCGCGGTTGTAATTTTAATGGCATCCCCGTTTTCCAGAGGAAATACCGTCTGGACAATTCCCTTGCCAAACGTTTTTGTTCCAATCAATGTTCCATAATCATAATCCTTGATTGCTCCGGCAAAGATTTCTGATGCACTGGCACTGTCTCCATTAACTAAAACTGCCATCGGATAATGAATGCAGGACGCATCGGATGTATATGTCTCTTTTTTCCCATATTTATCCTCCGTGTAAACAACCGTTCCCTCCGGAAGAATCTGATCCAGAATATCCACGACAGAAGTCACCAGTCCGCCCGGATTGCTCCGCACATCGACAATCAGCCCTTTCATATCTTCCTTTTCAAGTGCTACAAGTGCCTTTTTAAACTGTTTTGCGGTATTACTCTGAAATTCGCTGATCTGTATGTAGCCGATCCCATCAGAAAGCATTTTGGAATCCACACTCGGAATATCCACGTTTTTACGTTCCACATCAAATTCAAGATTTTCCCCGGTCTGCGAACGATAAACTTTCAAATGGACTTTTGTCCCCTCTTTTCCCCGTATCTTTTTTACAAGGTTGGAAAGTTCCATACTGGTCGCTTCATACTTATCCACGGATAGAATTTCATCTCCGTTTTTCAGCCCCGCTTCCTCTGCCGGTGTTCCCTCGTACACTTTAACCACTGTCACTTCCATGGTCTTTGCATTCTGTGAAAGCGCCGCACCGATTCCATAATAATTTCCATTGGTTGATGTCTGCAGATCTTTATATTCATCTACCGTGTAGTATACGGAATAAGGATCTCCAAGCCCGCTCAGCGTTCCTTTATAAATGGCATTGCGGATATCTTTTTCTTTGTAAGAATCGTTGTAATACAAATCGATATATGACAACAGCTCATCCACTTTCTTTATGGCTGCCTGGTCGAGAACATTGTCTTTGGCTGTCTGTTTTACTCCCTGTGGTCCAAATATAACATAATTGTTTGTAAGATTCGCATACGCACGAATTCCGACTCCGGCACCGATTCCCGTAATCAGCAGTCCCAGCACCAGCCCGATAATCACTCCGTTTTTAAAGCCCGATGGTCTTCTTTTTTCCGGTTTCCCGGTTTTGATCATTTCTTCCTGTTCTTCCTGCATTCCTGCCTCCATAATTTTCCCTATAAATCAAGAAGCCACACCTTGCAGCATGGCTTCTTGTCATTTTATGACAACAATAACAATATTATACTTTCAAATGTTTGCGGATCGTCATCTGACTGCCGATAAATCCGATACCGGCTCCAAGGATAACTCCCACCGGAATCAGTGTCCGGAAAACAACCTTCACCGGTTCAAACACGATCATCGAACCGATAAAATTGAATTTCGCTGCAATATAGACAATGATCTTCTGATACATAAAATACAGCACACCAAGCGGAATCGCTGCTCCGATCAGTCCGATCACAATTCCTTCCACAATAAACGGCGCACGCACAAGAAAATCCGTTGCTCCGATCAGCTTCATAATGGCAATTTCTTCCTTACGGACCGAGATACCGACCATTACGGTATTGCTGATCAAAAAGACAGCCACACACAGCAGAATCAGAATAATTCCTCCGGAAACATATCCCAGCAGTTTATTAAAATCCGTCAGTGTATTTGCCACCTGGGCAGACTCTTTTACCTCGCGCACCCCGGTAAGTCCCTTGATATAGGTTACAAGGGAATCCTGCATCGAAACATCGTTCAGATACACCTGATAATGTGCAGAATTCGCAAGCGGATTATCTGTAAATCCATCCGCAAGTTCTTCTTTTCCCTGAAAATATACTTTTTTATATTCTTTCCACGCCTCGTCGGCAGACACATACTCGTTTTTGCTGACCTCGGCACGCTTATTAATCTTTTCTCCGATGTCACGGATCTGTGCATCTGTCGCATCATTTTCAAAAAATACGGTAACTGACACACCCTCTTCAATAGAATGTACCGTCGCACTGAAATTCGTTACAATAATATAAAACAGACCGAACATAAAAATGCAGGCCGCCATGGTTGCCACGGAAGCAAGCGAAAACATTTTATTTCGAAATATATTTTTTAAGCCCTGTCTGATCGAATAAAAAAAGGTATTAATTCTCATCGTCGTAGCCACCTTCCTTACTGTCACTGACAATCGTACCCTTTTTCACTGTGATCACACGTTTTTTCATAACTTTCACAATTTCCAGATTATGGGTTACAACAATCACTGTAGTTCCTTTGCTGTTGATTTCCTCCAGCAGTTTCATAATCTCCCACGCATTATTGTTATCCAGATTTCCGGTCGGCTCATCTGCAAGCAAAATGCTCGGCTCATTGATCAGAGCACGGGCAATCGCCACTCTCTGCTGCTCACCTCCGGATAGCTGTTTCGGAAAAGAACGGTATTTTGCGGCAAGTCCCACCATAGAAAGCATAAGCGGTACTTTTTTCTTAATATGACTGTTCGGCTCACCAACCACCTTCTGTGCAAATGCTACATTGTCATAGACATTGCGGTCTTTCAACAGACGGAAATCCTGAAATACCACTCCGATGTTTCTCCTGAATTTCGGGATCTGCTTCCTTCGGATCTTTCCAAGCTGCTTTCCGCCAATGGTAATACTTCCTTCCGTTGGTTCGAGTTCTTTTAACAACAGTTTAATCAGGGTTGACTTTCCCGAACCGCTGTCTCCTACAACAAATACAAATTCACCATCTTCTATTTCCAGACTCACGTCATTTAAGGCAGGAACTCCTGCCGCATATGTCTTGCTGACATGTTCCAGTGTAATCATAATCTCTCCTTCAATCTCTAATAGTCCAGTGTTTCCATATACTTCATATACTTGACTACCATGAGTGCGATCTTAAACGTGATTGCATCTTCAAAAACCCGCAGATCCAGACCTGTGCTTTTTTGCAGCTTGTCCAGACGATATACCAGCGTATTTCGATGAATGTACAGTTGTCTTGACGTCTCTGACACATTCAGACTGTTTTCAAAGAATTTGTTGATCGTCGTCAGAATTTCCTCATCAAAATCATCTGGTGATTTTCCTCCAAAAATTTCTTTGATAAACATTTTGCACAATGGAATTGGAAGCTGATAAATCAGTCGGCCAATTCCCAGCTGGGAATACGCAATCACATCCTGTCCCTCAAAGAAGATCTTTCCGACATCCAGTGCCATGCGCGCCTCTTTATAAGATCTCGAAACCTCTTTCAATTCGTTCACAATGGTACCATATGCGATATGAATATTGCAATTGGTATCAGATTTAAACAGCCTGATGATTACATCTGCTGTCTTATTCAAATCCTCATAGGTTTCATTTTCTGCAAGTTCTTTGACTACAATAATGTTTTTTTCATCTACCGCTGTGACGAAATCCTTTGATTTTCCACCAAAAAGTCCCCGGATCTTCTCCAGCTCATTTCCATCTTTCTCACGGTTTGTCTCCACCAAGAATACCACACGGCGTACTTCTGTTTCAATATGAAGTTTCTTGGCACGATTGTATATATCTACCAAAAGCAGATTGTCCAAAATCAGGTTCTTGATAAAATTATCTTTATCAAAACGTTCCTTATAGGCAACCAAAAGATTCTGAATCTGGAAAGCAGCAATCTTTCCAATCATATACACATCCTCGCTGTCTCCATATGCCAGCAGAATATACTCCAGTTGATGATCATCGAACACTTTAAAGAACTGGCAGCCATTTACCACCTGACTGTCCGCCGGCGATTCCACGAAGGTCTGTGCCGGAGCTACAAACTGTTCTGCATCCGGAAATGTCGCGACCAGAATTTTTCCCTCTACATCAATCACACATAAATCTGTACGTGTAATTGCTTTCAGTCCGTCAATTGTATTTTGAAGTATTTGATTGGATATCATAGTCAGCTCTCCTTATCCCCATATTTCATCCAGAAATCTATCGTTCCCCCACCTGTTTTCTGAACAATTACTTTTATTTTAATACATTCTTCCAAAAAAAGAAAGAGGAAATGTATATTTTTTATGCATTTCCTCTCTTACTACTTTTTCCGGTTAGTAATATTTCACTATAAAATTTTAACAATATCGTTCTAAAAATCATCCGAATATTCCAGAAATCCCTCGCCCAAAACCTCCCGGACATCCGATACGATTACAAACGCAGAGGAATCCACATCATTTACAATCTCTTTCACACGCACGATCTCTTTCCTTGATACAACGCAATACAGAACGCACTTTTTCTCCTCTGTGTACATCCCCTGTGCGTGCAGTCCCGTAACCCCGCGGTCAAGCTCATCCATCAGCCGTTCTGCCACTTCCTCATACCGGTTTGTGATAATAAAAGCTGCTTTGGAAGTCTTAAAGCCCTCCAGAAAGGCATCGGATATTTTTGTCGACACAAAAATAGAAACAACTGCATAAAGTGTAGGTCTTAAACCAAATACATATAAGCCGAGAATCACAATGGCTGCATCCAGTACCTGCATCACCTGAACCACCGTATAGTGCCGCATGTGTGACTGGATGATCGCCGCAACCATATCGGTTCCGCCGGTCGTTGCTCCCGCCTTAAGAACCAGTGCCATGCCAATGCCGGTAAATGCCCCGCCAAACAGGGCTGCAAGCATATAATCATCCCCTGACATATCTATCACCGGTATCAGATAAAGCCACACCGAAAGCAAAATAGTTGCAAAGCCCGTTTTCCCGATATAATTTTTTCCAAACCGGATATAGGAATACAGAAATATCGGAATATTCAGCACAATATTCGTCAGCCACAGAGGAATTCCTCCCGGCAGAAGCGCTTCCGTAAGATTTCGTATGATAATGGTAAGACCTGTAAACCCTCCGGTGATCAGCCCCACCCTGTCAAAAATCCACTGAATGGCAATGGCCATAAGTGCAGTGCCCAGCAAAATCAGGAAATAATTTTCCAGTTCTTTCCAAGCATTTGCCCTCATGATATGCTTTCCTGCTTTCCATGATAATGAATCAGCTGCCGCTCCAGTTTATGCGTGCGGATCAGATTCCGTATATTTCCGAGCAGTCCCTGCCTGCGCTTTGTAAAATCCCAGGAACCGATTCCATACCACAGTCCGGCAGACAGTTTCTCACAATTCTCCATCAGGAAATGTTCCTGATCCGGACTTGGCAGAACACTTAAGATCATATCAGGAGTCAGTGCATTGATCTCATTGACCATGGCATCCGTCCCCCCCTGACAATTTTCAAACGCTTCTGCTCCCAGGATCTCGCATTTTCCAAAATGCTCTGACAAAAAAGCACAGGTCTTTTCCACATGTTCCGTGGTATCTCCGATCACAAACACCGTCTGATGATTGCGTTCCACCCGCTTCATCAGTTCAAAAAAGAAATCATGATGTTCGATCTCATGACGGTGCTGGTAAGATCCTGCACCAACAGCTTCTAAAATTCCGTTTTCCGCAATCACGGTATGTTCCGCAAACCCTATGGCTTTGCGGACAAGTTCATCCGTTTCTGCCAGCATAAGCGTATCCATGTTTACTTCTTCTATTGTATGGAATCCATGATCAGACATATCCTTTTCTACATTCATGATCATTTCCCGAACGGTATAATTGTCCAATTCAATTCCAGCAAAATCAATCGTTTTAATCATAACTTCCCTAGTATATCAAAAATACCTCCCGTTTGCAATCATTCAAATACATGCTTTTTATGCGTTGTTAACAAAACAATCGTTTGTTTTTATCCCTGTCATCCACAAACAACTTATCCCAAATTATGTGGATAATGTGCATAACTTCGTGTATAACTCAATTTTTCGGCATTTTTTGATTCCGGATAGTGGATAATTTTTTCATTTTATCCACATCTGTGGTTTCCATCCCCATCTTAGTTTTGATTTTTTTGTGCACTTTGTATATTCGCGTTTTCCCCTGTAACAGTTATCTGCACTGCCTGCGCAATTTTTGTGTAGGAATCTTTCTGATACCCCACATGGCATCCGCATACCGTATACTCATAAGAAGTTCCCGGCATTACCCCGGTATCCATGTATCCGGTTTCCTCTGTTTCTTCGAGACAGACATATGTTTTCGTACCCGCGATTCTGCGGTAAATACGATAATAATCAGCCCCCTGCACCGTATTCCATGCCAGTGTCACCGACTCATCCGCATTTACAACCGGTGTCTGCAGAACCGGTGCCTGATCTAAAATCAGGTCAAAATATTCTGCAATGCCCGTGGCATCCGCCACGCCAAGACGTTTCAGCCGGTCGTTACCATTTAGAAATGTTGTACTGTCATCGTGGTTGCTGACATAAGCATGCTCCACAATCAGTCCCGGAAAACCGGCATACTTGCTCCGCTTGATCACGGCGTAATAATCTGCCTTTGATTTATCCGGATAGCGGGACCCCACAGCCGAATTCCGGTAAAGAATTCCATTATTTTTCAGTCCAAGTGCCACCAGCTGTTTCTGAATACTTGCTGCCGCCATTTTTCCTTCACTCCCCACCTCTTCTTTATACCCGCTGTTCGGATAATAAACACAGGCTCCATGGTCGGTTTTTTTCAAGGAAGCATTGTTGTGTATCGCAACAAACAGATCTGCTTTCCTGCTTTTTGCAAAATTCACACGGTTTCCAAGTGTCACAAAACGGTCGGAAGAACGCGTCATATATACCTTCACTCCTGCATACTTTTCCAGTTCGGTTTTACAGGCCTTTGCAATGGCAAGATTTAACTGTTTCTCCTTGTATGTTTTTCCGTCCCACTTATATCTGGCACCCTGATCATGCCCTCCATGTCCCGGATCAAGAACTACAACCACCGGATCTGCGTCCGGCGCCTGAGTTGCAGCCGCATACACGTTTCCCGGCGGGAAAAGACCAATTCCCAGTATTGCCAATGCCAAAAACACGCCTGCCATTTTTTTCATTTGTACTTTCTTTTTCATTTGTTTCCTACTTTACTTTAATTGCTGTGGTGTTTGAAAATGCTCCGTAATAGTTCTTTTTGTTTACCGTTTTGTATGCGCGGACCTTATAGCGATAGGTTGCCCCTTTTTTCAGTTTTGTATTCCGATACGAAGTTCCTTTGACCGCTGCAATCTTTGTATATTTTCCGGTCTTTGTGTTCAGCCGGTATACCTGATAGCCGGTTGCCCCGGAAACCTTACTCCACTGCACGGTAACTGCTGCATCTTTTGTACTGAGTTTTATCGTTTTTACCTTTGCTGGATTTGCAGGTTTTTCCGCTTTTTTGGTCGTTACCTGCTTTTCTGCGGAATACGCGCCCCTGTAATTTTTATTTCTGTAAGTTTTGTATGCACTGACTTTATATGTATAAGTCTTTCCCGCAGCAAGTTTCTGATCGCTGTAGAAAAGCGTCCGGGCACTTTTTACCGTCGCAATCTGTCTGTATTCCCCGGTTGCTGTATCCAGCCGGTAAATCGTATATCCGGTTACTCCGTCCACTGCTTTCCACGTCAGTTTCACGGAAGAAGTCCCAGTTGCGGAAACATTCGTCAAGTTCACCTGTCCCGGCAGTGTCACATCGCTGTAAACATCCGAAAAACTGCCCGCCAGTACATTGTCATTATTTTTTTCATATGCGCGGATTTTAAATTTATATTCGGTTGCGCCTGTCAGGCCGCTTACAGTATAAGAAGTACTTCCTCCTTCTACGTCAGCAACCATTTCATACTGACCGCTTGCAGCGCTGTACTGATAAATCTGATATCCGGCAGCTCCCTGCGTCTGTTTCCATGACAATCCAAGAGAGGTTTCGGTCCGCATCTGCGTTGCAATTCCGCTGACCTTTTTCGGCAAAGTAGTTACCGAAGCCGGAGAAGAAAATGTTCCGTAATAAGCATTTCCTCCTATCGTCCAGTAACATCTCACTTTATACTGATAAACTTTTCCTCCTTCTGCCGTTGTGTCTGTATAACTGCAATCTGTTGTTGTCTTCAGCAACGTGTATTTTCCCTGATCCGAGTCACTGCGCCACACCTGATAACCTTCCACATCATCCGCAGAAACACTGTCCCAGCTCAGATTTACAGTACCCGAAGCACCATCCGCAGCCTTTAGCCCGGTCGTCTGTTCACTGGTATCCTTATACCAGAAATTTGCATCCAGGCTTCCCGCATAGCCATCTATTTTTGCAGCAGATGAATACTGCCAGAATTCATAATCGTATGTGGCATCCGCATATGGCGTTCCTGATTTTGTATTGCTTGTCGTGGTATTGTTATACCGTGCCACCCACAGGGAACAGTCATACAAAGCATCCGTATTGATATAGTTTTTGATCCACGCATAAGATGCATATACGCCTGCCCGGTATCCGGCTGCCGTAATGGTATCCGCAAATGCCTGGCATACCGCTGTCTCTTTTGTTTTGGAAAGTTTTCCCGCAGTCAGACGCTTGTTTGCCCCTGCCTCCCGGTCCATGATGATCGGCATCGACACATTCCAGCCGTACTGGTCAATCATATCGAGCACATACTGTGCTTCCTCCCGTGCCTCTGTCTCATTCAGAGCCTGGGAAAAGAAATACAGTCCGACATTGATATCATTGGAAACTGCTCCCTGAATATGACTGTCTGCACAATTATCTCTGTAAATACTTCCATCTTTCGTATCTCTGGATGCCACACGCACAAAAGCAAAATCAATTCCGGCTCCGTGAATACTTTCCCAGTCCAATCCGGTCTGTGTCCACTTTGTTTTGTCTTTGGAATACTTTTTCTTCAGTGCTGCATCCGCCTGCCAGTATGATACATCAATTCCGTTGACCAGTTCATCATCCGCATAGTCCGCTTTGTGATAATAGGTTGCGCTGGTATAATCACCGGCCGTCGTAAAAGACGCATTCAAAAAAGCACTCGAATACGACGATGCTTTTTTCAAGGATGTCCGATTCCCGAAAACAGGTGCATTCTTTTCTATCAGTGTATCCAGATCCGGCTTTGACTCATACACGGTCTCATCCTCTATGCTCTGTCCCATGACGCCATCCATCTGCGCTTCGGGCACCTGAGCCTTTAACTGCTGTGGCGCCACAATACAAACCGCCGTCACCGCCAGTCCTGCCATAACTATCTTCGCCTTGGTAAATGCCAATTTCTGTTCCTCCCTCTGTTACCGTTCAATAAACTACTCATTTTACATAGTAACTTTATATGATTGTGCTTGTCAATGTTATTTCCCTTGCAAAATCTGTTTTTTGCAAATTTAAGAAATCCTTAAATAATATTAAGAAAAAGAGCACTTGCTTTCGCAAGTGCTCCTGTTATACTTATGTTATCTTAATTGTTAGAAAATTCTTCGAACTGCAAGAATGGTTCTGTAATTTGCAGGAGAAGTATATTTAATACCGTCTCTTGCATTGCTTGCATGTACAATCGTATTGTTTCCAACATAGATTGCAACATGTCCGCTGTAACATACGATATCACCCGGCTGCATGTTTGATGTGCTGACACCATATCCTACACTTCTTAAAGCACTTGAGCTGTGTGGAAGGCTGACACCGAAATGTGCGTATACAGACATTACAAATCCGGAACAATCCGTTCCGTTTGTAAGGCTTGTCCCACCATATACATATGGATTTCCTACAAACTGTCCTGCATAACTTGCAACCGCTGATCCTGTTGAAGATGCGCTTGATGAATCCTGTACGGAAGAATCTGAGCTTTGTGACTGTGAAGAACCTGAAGAGGTTGTCTGAGATGCGCTCTCTGCTTTCTGTGCTGCTCTGTCCGCAGCCTCACGCTCCTCTTTTTCCTTCTGTAATCTTGCCTTTTCTTCTGCAGCAGACTCTGCATATGTGTATTCTGTAGATAATGTGACATAATCTGTAGATACATAGCCTTTGCCTTCATCTACAGAAACCTTTGCCCATCCATCCTTTGACTCATCCAGTACCGTCAGATCGTCTCCTTCCGGCACCAGAGTAATTACTTCTGACTTCTGGGAAGCTCCCTTGCGGACCTTTAATGTCTCTGTCTCTACAAGAGCAACTCTTCTTCCTGCTTTCTTTAATTTTTTCTCATCACCAACGGATACGAATTCAGATTTTACATAACCTGTTACCGATCCAGACTTAATTTTGTACCAGCCATCCTTCTCCCCGATGACGGTTCCTACGTTATTCTTATATAATTTTCCTACAGCCTTGCTGTCTGTAGTTGGTTTCTTACGAACGTTCACGTAATCATCCACAACAGCTACCGCTTTGTCTTCATACTCAGACTTTACAACTGGTGCTTCAACTTCTTTTACTTCCGGCTGTGCACTTGCAACGGTTGCCTCATCTTCCACTTTTTCTGCGACTTCACTGAGTGCCAGTGAAAATCCTGCAGTCGGTGCAGATGATGTTGTTGCAATATCGGAAGCAAGGCTTGCGACTCCAGCAGTTGGTGCTGCGTAAGCTGCTACAGTAAAATTGCCAATGGTCAGTGCCCCAACTAACCCACATGCGGTCAATTTTAATAATGTTTTACGTTTCATTTTCGCCTCCAATGACTTTTGTACTTCTTTATTACGAATTTGTTACAATTATTACATTGTCATTATAGCAAAGGCACGGATATGTGTCAACCCCTTTTCCATCCACAGAATTCAATTGAATTTTTCGTATATTTATGCCATAATAAAGATGTAATAAAGAAAAACACGTATACCGAGTATTTTAAAAGGAGATCTGTCATATGGATATTTCAAGTATCAGTTCTGCGCTTCTTTCCGTAAACAGTTCCGATCCCGGCTCTCTGGCAAATGCCGTCAGCATTAAAATGCTTGACAATGCCATCTCATCGAATGAATCGCTTGGTGTTGGGCTGGCAAAAATGATGGAGAACTCTGTTTATCCTAATTTAGGAAGTAACATTGACGTTTCCGTCTAACCGGAAAAAGAACCGCAAAGACAACAAAAGAGATCTGTGCAATGCACAGATCTCTTTTCGTTTTTGATCTTTTCTTTATTTTACAGCAATGGCTTCAATTTCAAGCATAACATCTTTCGGAAGACGTGCCACTTCCACACAGCTTCTGGATGGAAATGGTGACGGGAAAAATTTTGCATAAACTTCATTAATTGCTGCAAAATCATTCATTTCCTTGATAAAAACAGTGGTTTTTACTACCTTATCCATTCCGGTTCCGGCTGCCTCAAGCAGATTTGACAGATTTTCAAATGCCTGCTGCGCCTGTGCCACAGATCCTTCCGGAATTTCTCCGGTAGCAGGAACAACCGGTATAATGCCGGATGTGTATACCATTCCGTTCACTTCAATTGCCTGTGAGTACGGTCCGATTGCGGCCGGTGCTTTATCTGTACTGATTACGTTTTTCATTTTATATTCCTCCTTTTGCTTTTACATGCATTATACGAAACTCTTGCGGATTTTTCCACCATCCAATGTAATTTTTCTTTCTTTATATAAGTGTCCGATGGCACGTTTAAACGCGGCTTTACTCAATCCGGTTTCCCTCTTAATCACCTCCGGACTCGCTTTTTCCGAAAATGGAAGCACTCCTGCATAGGAATCCAGCAATTCAAGTATTTTCTCTGCATCCGTGTCCATCTGAATATAAGCTTTTTCCCGCAGTGTAAGATCTAACTTTCCATCCGGTTTTACTGCAGTAACTTTCGCCTCAATCACATCTCCGATTTTCAGGAAACTGTGATCCTCTGAATTTGGTATTCTTGCGGAAAAGCAATCATCCACTGCCACAAAAGTACCAAAGTTATCGGAAAACTCATACACCCTTCCGGTTACCATCTGATCTTTCTGATACGGTGAATCCTTGGAAAGCAGATCATACAGCCCCTTCATGCTGGCACAAAGCCGCTTGCTTTTATCAATATAAAGGGTTACAAGAATCTCGTCTCCTGCTTCTACCCGTGAAGTCATCTCTTTATATGGCAGAAACAGATCTTTTTCCAGTCCCCAATCCAGAAAAGCACCGATCTTTCCAACTTCTTTTACCACAAGCGGTGAATATTCTCCCAGTATCAGCTTCGGCGTGTTGGTTGTTGCAATCAGCCGGTCTTTGGAATCTTTATATAAAAAGACCCTTATCTTTCTTCCCGGTTTTGCATCTTCCGGCACCTGTTTCGACGGAAGCAGCACATGCGTCTCACTGCCCATATCCTCTGCCAGATATACTCCGAAGTCAACTTTTTTTACATAATACAAATCCTGATATTCTGCTAATTTCATCTTTTTCCCTACGCTTTCAAAAAAACAACAACTGCATATGGCTGCCCGTCCGGCGCACACAGTGCAACCGTCACACAGGGATCTTCTATCGTCACATGCGGCACAATTACATCTCTGCACATCGCAGCTTTTTTATATTCTACCCGGACTTCCATTGTCCGAAACTCCTTCGGAACATATTCCATCGCCACCTGTACATATCTGGTATTGTTCATATGGTGATTGGTATCTATGAAATAAGAAGGAACGACCAATGAATCTTTTTCTTCATATTTTTCCGGCAGCATAATTTTCCGCTCGCTGCACTGCATGGGAAGCTGTGGGTCCAATCCGTATGCATCCGAGATTTCTTTTGTCACTCTGACCGGAATCCCCTTCTTTGTATCCATCAGTACCCATACGGAATTTGCATATGCCATCCGTTCCCCATCCCTGCCGTTCATGGAGAAATTCCGGTAACCGTAAAAGCCTTTCATTCCATATGCCCATGTCTGTATCGTAATCTGTTCGCCCAGCCGCGGCATCCGGTTCAGACAGATCTGCCAGGAAGATAAGATCCACGCCTTTTGTGCATCGGTCCATACTTTCACACCAAGGTTCACGGCCTCTGAATGAAATACGCTGCAATCCTGAAAGTAATCCATAAGCGCCAGCCATGTCATCCGGCCTTGCGCATCTGTCTCACTGTATCTTACTCTGCTGTCAAATTCGTACATTACCGTGTCCTTTCTTATTCTTATCTTTTATAAAACAAAAAGCACTACATAATGTAGTGCTTTTCAGCTGGCCCACCAGGATTCGAACCTGGAAATGACGGAGTCAGAGTCCGTTGCCTTACCATTTGGCGATGGGCCAATGTGTTTCATGTCTCTCAACAAATGGTATTATACATGGAACCCCTATAAGTGTCAACCCATATTTTCAAATTTTTTCAAAAAAACACAACTTCTTTATCAATTAGCGCATATACACAGGTTTTTCCCCATTCCAAACCTGCTGATCCGTTGGTCAGTTCTGTAATTTCCTTCGGAAGTGTCTCTTTTTGTTCCGTGGGTACGAGAATTGTCATTGTGACATCCGCCTCATATGCCGTATCCAGAATCACGGTATGATTTTGTCCGAATAAATACTGCAGCTTTCCAAGCCCATTGTAATCGGTATGAATCAGCAGATGCTGTCCCTTACATTTTTCAATGAGCCGGCTGGCTGCAAGTCCCGCCTGTGTCGCTGCCTGATAGGCACGCACAAGCCCTCCTGTTCCAAGCAGCACACCTCCAAAATAGCGTGTAACAACAACCGCAACGTCCGTAATCTCCTCCCGGAGAAGTACATCCAGCATCGGGCGGCCGGCAGTCTGTGCCGGCTCTCCATCATCCGAACAGCGCGTCAGCTCCTGCCTCTCCCCGATGACAAAAGCGGAACAGTTGTGACGGGCATCCCAGTATTTTTTCTTTGTCTCATTAATGAAAGCAACCGCTTCTTCTTCTGACTGAACAGGCTTTACTGTTGCTATAAAACGGGATTTCTTCTCTGTGATTTCACCCTCTCCTCCGGTATAGACCACTCGCATATATCCTATTCTCCTTTGTATCATTCCTCATTCTTCTCCGGTGTCTGTTCCGGTTCATGTGTTTCTTCCGGTTTTGCATCATCCGGTGGATCTGCCGGTTCTTCTTCCGGTTCCTCCTCATCCTGCGTTTCGGCATCATGTATATTGCATGTTTCATTTAAGAATTTCTCTGTCGCACAGTACTGGTAATCGGCCGAGCCCTTTTCGGCACCCACAATATAAGTTTTTGTCACAACCTGATCTGCCGGACAGTATTCTCCGGCAACTTTTCCGGATGCCTCACAGATCTGCAGAGAAATATGATGATCACAACTCTCTGTCGGAACGGTTCCTTTCGCAAAATATTCCGTATAACTTTGCGTTCCACGCGGATCTTTATCACAGACATCCGCTTCCGGCAGAAGTCCGGATTTTGCACAGACAACAGCCTGTGTAATTCCGGAAGGTTTTTCAAAATCTTTTGCCTTGAGATCCGCATGAATCCGCTTCATCACAGCTTTCCACAAATTCTTTGGATATCCCGTAGCTGACTGAATGGAATTATCATCATATCCGCCCCATACCACGCAGGTGTAATAAGGCGTAAATCCGGCAAACAGTGCATCCCTGTTCAGCGTTGTCGTACCGGATTTTCCTGCCTGTGCCATTCCGGTTCCGAAATAGGCCCGCATACCCGTTCCACTCGTCATAACATCTTTCATGGCATCCGTCAGAAGCCATGCGGTATCCTCTTTTATTACCTGATGCTGTTCCTTTGTCTGTGTTTTATCAAGAAGAACGTTGCCGTCATGATCCAGTACCTGGGTATAAAAACTCGGTTCGTTATATTCTCCCTGATTTGCAATTGCGGCATAAGCTGCAGTAAGTTCCAGGTTTGTCACACCCTGTGTCAGACCTCCGAGAGAAATTCCAAGGTTTCTGTCCGTATCGGTAAGCGTGGAAAATCCGAAGTTTTCTGCATATTCATATCCCAGATCCACACCAATATCCTGAAGTGTTTTTACTGTCACAATATTGATGGATTTTGTGATTGCCTTCCGGATGCTCGTGAATCCTCCGAATTTGTGCGTGTAGTTATTGTATGTTTTATTTCCGACCGTAAGCGGTGCATCATCCTGCACGGATGCCAGCGTTTTTCCTCCGGCATCGAGTGCCGGCGCATAACATGCAATGATTTTAAAAGTAGATCCCGGCTGCCGGCAGGTCTTTGTTGCACGGTTCCAGGTACGGTTTCCTGCCTTATTTCCGCGTCCGCCGACAATCGCCTGTACCTCACCGGTCGACTGATCCATGATCGTCATCGCCACCTGCGGCTGCATGGTAATGAAAATATACTCTGAATTTTCTACCAGCTTGTCCCCTTTTCCGAGGACATCTTTTTCATACTGTGCAATTGCAGCCCGGCAGTCCTCCTCCGATGCAAAGTTAATTGAATAATTCTGATTTTTGTTTTTCTTTTTATAATAGGAAAGCATTGTCTGGTTGGTATATGTTTTTATCGTACCATCCTTCTCCTTCACCTGAAAAGAAAGATAAAATGAATATTTGGTACCCGCATCATAGTTGGCTTTGTCTGCCACCTCCTCATCACAGATTTTCTGGATTTGGAGATTCTGTGTGGACTTGATCGTCAATCCGCCCTGATAGATTGCCTTGTATGCTTCCGACTCCGAATAGCCTTTGATGTTTACCAGATCATCAAAAACATCATCAATGACCGCGTCCACAAAATATGTGTTCATGGTTTCTTCCCTCACATCATTGTGTTCGGAAATCCTGCCATACACATCATCTGCCATCGCTTTATCATACTGTTTCTGCGAAATATATCCCTGTTTTTTCATGGCATCCAGCACATTCTTTCTGCGCTTTGCATTTTCCTTTGGATGAAGAATGGGATTGTAACCTGCCGGATTCTTTGTAATTCCGGCAATAACCGCACATTCCGAAAGTGTCAGCTTTGACACATCTTTCCCAAAATAACGCTGTGCTGCTGCCTGAACCCCAAGGGTATTGCTTCCAAGGTTGATGGAATTCAGATAATTTTCCAGAATCCAGTTCTTGTCATTTACCTTTTTTTCAAGCTCTATTGCCAGATACTGTTCCTGTATTTTCCGCTGTACCTGACGTTCCATCTTTTCAATTTTGGAAATATTACTGTCATTTTCGTTTGCCCACTGCTCACTCAGCACATTATTTTTAATCAGCTGCTGCGTAAGTGTACTTGCTCCCTGGCTGAAATCTCTGGTCCGGACATCCGCCACCAGTGCCCTGACAATTCCTTTCAGGTCAATACCGTTATGATCATAAAAACGCTCATCCTCGATCGCCACTACCGCATGCTGCAGATTCTCCGGAATCTGGTCAATTGTCACGTACTGCCGGTTGGATCCGGCTGCCACTAATTTTGCTGTCTCACTTCCGTCTGCCGCAAGCACTTTCGTGGAATATCCCGTTGGAATGACATCCACTTCGGATATATCCGGTGCGGATGCAAGAATTCCTTTAAATGCACCCACTCCAAAACTCACTGTCGCACAGCCTCCCACAATGATTCCAATCAGTAGAAGTTTCCCCAGTATGACTCCGATTTTATGACGTATTCTCGTTCCTCTTGCGTCCAGCTGTTTTGCTCTCCGGCGCAAAGAAGTTCTTCCATAGTTCATAGTTTTCTCCCCGCAGAAATAATAAAAATTCTTTTATCCATATATTATACCAAATAATATGTGCAATAGAAAGTTTTATTTATCGACAGCAAAAACCCCCGGCTTTCGCCAGGGGTCCGCTGTTGATGTATACTAAAACTAAGGGGATTAGATTCACTAACCTAGCCATTAGATTAGTGCAAAATTATTCAACATCCTGTAAGGCTTCCATATCTTCCTCACCGGTACGAATCTTGACAACCTTTGCCACATCGTATACGAAGATTTTTCCATCTCCGATATGTCCGGTATAAAGTGCCTTCTTTGCTGCAGCCACTACGCTGTCTACTGGGATCTTGCTTACAACAACCTCTACCTTAATCTTCGGAAGTAAGGTTGCATCGACTTCAGCACCACGGTAACGCTCGCCGGAGCCTTTCTGGATACCACAACCCATAACCTGTGTACAGGTCATTCCCGTAACACCCAGATCGTTCATTGCTTTCTTCAAATGATCATATCGGGAAAGCTTTGCAATAATAACCACTTTGTACATGCCGGTTGCATCCTTTGGCACGGTGGAAACCACCTTGACTGCTGCATCTCTCTTTGCCGTAGAAGCCTGTGCATATTCCGGTGTACCCAGATCTGTATTTTCATTGACATCCATGGTCATTGTGTTGGAAACATCCATGATGGAGAATCCTGAGTAAGCAGATGCAAGTCCATGCTCCATGGAATCAAGACCGACAATTTCTTCTTCCTCGCTCACACGGAGTCCAATGGTCTTCTTAATTACAACAAATGCAATCGTAATTGTAACTGCGGTCCATGCAGCTACCGTAACAAAACCTAATAACTGAATACCAAGCTGCTTCAATCCGCCACCATAGAAGAGACCAACAACCGAGTCATTTCCCGGAGCAGATTTCGTAGCAAATAAACCAACGGCGATGGTACCCCAGATACCATTCATCATATGTACAGCTACCGCACCAACCGGATCGTCCACATGAAGCTTATAATCCAAAAGCCATACACCAAAGCAAACCAGTAAACCGGAAACAAAACCAATACAGATTGCACCGAAACAATCGGTCACATCACAAGGAGCGGTAATTGCTACAAGTCCTGCAAGTGATGCATTCAGGCACATTGATACATCAGGTTTACCATATTTAAGCCATGTAAAGATCATACATACAACTGTTGCAACTGCCGGAGCTACGGTCGTTGTAAGGAATACGCTGGCAAGCTGTGAACCGGAAGTACATGCAGCACCATTAAATCCATACCAGCCAAACCAGAGAATAAAACATCCAAGGCATCCAAGTGGAAGATTGTGTCCCGGGAATGCGTTGACTTTTGTAATCTTCCCAGACTTATCTTTTGAGAACTTTCCAATACGTGGTCCAAGCATTGCTGCACCGATGAGTGCTGAAATACCACCAACCATATGAATGGCACAGGAACCTGCAAAATCGTGGAATCCAAGCTGTGATAACCAGCCGCCGCCCCAGATCCAGTGTGCTTCAATCGGATAAATCAATGCCGAAATTACTGCTGAATAAATACAGTAGGATAAGAATTTTGTACGCTCCGCCATAGCACCTGATACAATCGTTGCTGTAGTTGCACAGAATACTAAGTTAAACACAAAATTCGAAAAATCAAAATTTGCATAACTGGTAAAGATATCAAATCCCGGTTTTCCGATAAAACCAAGAACATCTTCTCCCAGCAATAATGAAAAACCGATCAGGATGAACATTACGGTACCAATACAGAAGTCCATCAGGTTCTTCATCAAAATGTTGCCTGCATTCTTTGCTCTGGTAAAACCGGTTTCTACCATGGCAAAGCCTGCCTGCATCCAGAATACCAATGCGGCACCGATCAGAAACCAGATGCCAAACATATTTTCATTGATAAAACTTACAATTTGTTGTTTATCCATAACAATCTCCTCCCTATATAGAAAAAGAGACACTTCCCCAAAATTCCACAGCTTCGTGGTTCTGAAAAAATGTCTCTTTTTTATTTTGTAAGATGTTTGTAAAAAATGTTCCTTAAATCTTTGGATTAAACTTCAAAAATCAGATCTCCATAAGATGGCATTGGCCATAAATCCTTGTCAACGATCATCTCAAGCTTATCTACCGGTGCACGGAGTGCATCCATAGCAGATTTCACCTCATCCCTGTAATATGCAGCCTGCTCCTTACCTTCACTCATTTCTGTTCCCTTTGCAGTAACAGTTTCCAGACTCTTGAGTGCTTTCTGTGTCTCAGCAAGCAGGGAAGATGTCTCTGTCAAAATATCTGTCTGTGTGCTGACATCTGCAGATGCACATGCACTCTTTACAGTTGCAATTGACTGTCCAAGTTCTGTTGTGTACTTGATAACAGCCGGAATGATCTGCTTTCCAGCGATGTCAATCATGGCTTTTGCTTCGATATTGATGGTCTTTGCATATGTCTCGTACTCGATCTCTACGCGGGATTCAAGCTCAGACTTGGTAAATACTCCAAATTTTTCAAATGCAGCTACAGATTCCGGAGCTGTATATGCAGGAATTGCATCTACCATGGATTTGATATTTGGAAGTCCACGCTTCTGGGCCTCTGCAACCCATTCATCAGAGTATCCGTTTCCGTTGAATACGATTCTCTGATGTTCGATAGCATATTTCTTGATCAGATCATGTGCTGCAAGCTCGAAATCGTCTGCTTTTTCAAGAACGTCACAGGCATCTGAAAATGCCTCCGCAACGATGGTATTTAACACGATATTTGCCTGTGCAACGGAATCCTGGGAACCAACCATACGGAACTCAAATTTGTTTCCGGTAAAGGCAAACGGTGATGTACGGTTACGATCAGTCGCATCCTTCATGAAATCCGGAATGGTCTTAACACCGGTTTCAAGTTTTTCACCTTCCAGACTGTGTGTTGCTGTACCTGTGCTGATCAGCTGATTTAATACGTCTCCAAGCTGATCTCCAAGGTAAATGGACAGGATCGCTGGCGGTGCCTCGTTTGCTCCTAATCTGTGATCGTTTCCCACATCAGCTGCCGCTGCACGAAGAAGTGCTGCATGCTCATCAACTGCCTTTAAAATACAGGTAAGTACCAGTAAGAACTGTACATTCTCATGTGGTGTCTTACCAGGCTCAAGCAGATTGATTCCATCGTCTGTTGTAATGGACCAGTTGTCATGCTTTCCGGAACCGTTGACACCTGCGAATGGTTTCTCATGAAGTAGACACTGTAAACCGTGACGTCCGGCAACCTTCTTTAAGGTTTCCATGATAATCTGGTTGTGATCAACTGCTACGTTACACTCTGCATAAATTGGTGCCAGCTCATGCTGTGCCGGAGCTACTTCGTTATGCTGTGTCTTTGCAGCCACGCCAAGTTTCCAGAGTTCTTTGTTGACATCCTTCATGTAGGCTGCAATTCTCTCGCGGATTGCTCCGAAATAGTGATCGTCCATCTCCTGTCCCTTTGGAGGCATTGCTCCGAAAAGAGTACGTCCGGTAAAGATCAGATCCTTACGCTGTAAATACTTCTGACGATCTACAATGAAGTACTCCTGCTCCGGTCCAACGGAAGGGGTAACTTTCTTTGATGTCGTATTTCCAAACAGTCTTAACAGACGGATAGACTGTGTATCGATTGCTTCCATGGAACGAAGAAGTGGTGTCTTCTGATCCAGTGCCTCTCCTGTGTAAGAACAGAAAGCAGTTGGAATACAAAGAGTGGCTCCTGCTGCGTCCTGACGAACGAAAGCAGGTGATGTACAATCCCATGCTGTATATCCTCTTGCCTCAAATGTCGCACGAAGTCCGCCTGACGGGAAGGAAGATGCATCCGGCTCGCCCTTGATCAGTTCTTTACCGGAAAAGCTCATCAGAACCTTGCCATTTGGCATTGGAGCAGTAATAAAGGAATCATGTTTCTCTGCAGTCACACCGGTCAGTGGCTGAAACCAGTGGGTATAATGGGTAGCGCCTTTCTCGATTGCCCACTCCTTCATCTCATGTGCGATGACATCTGCGGTCTCAAGATCAAGTTCTTTTCCCTCATCCATGACTTCATGGAGTTTCTTGTAAACTTTTTTTGGAAGACGTTCCTGCATGACCATGTCATTAAATACGTTCTCGCCAAAAATGTCTGCAACGTTAAAATAATCACTCATTTTTTACAACATCCTTTCTTTTCACAATCAAATCCCCTGATTGTACGCTTATTTACCAAACATAAGTCATTTTACTAAAAAAGGGCATTCCAATAGCTATATTGGAACGCCCTCGTTCTTAACTCATGTTTAATCTAAAACTAAGATACCTCTTTCCAACACAAAATGCAACCTCTTTTTTGAAGTTTTTTACATTTTATACAATTTGACGTTTTTCTCTCAAATTCTACTTCTTTTTTGTTTATTTCTTCACGAAAAAAGGAAGTGTCAAACGGCACTTCCTTTTTTGATTCCTGTTATTATTCAGCTTTTCCAACAGAACCGAACAGTTCCATCTTTTCCTTAACAGTAGCTTTGATTGCATCTGCACCAGGAGCAAGAAGCTTACGAGGATCAAATCCCTTGCCCTCTAAGTCCTTACCAGCCTCAATGTATTTACGTGTAGCATCTGCGAAAGATAACTGGCACTCTGTATTAACATTGATCTTAGATACACCAAGAGAGATTGCTTTCTTGATCATATCAGCCGGGATACCTGTACCCCCGTGAAGAACCAATGGCATAACACCGGTCTTAGCCTGGATTGCATCGAGAGTCTCGAAGCTTAATCCCTTCCAGTTTGCAGGATATTTTCCATGAATGTTACCGATACCGGCAGCAAGCATATCAACACCAAGATCAGCGATTGTCTTGCACTCGTCCGGATCTGCGCACTCACCCATACCAACAACACCGTCTTCTTCTCCACCGATGGAACCAACTTCACACTCGATAGAAAGTCCTAAGTTGTGTGCTACATTTACTAATTCTGTAGACTTTGCAAGGTTCTCCTCAAATGGATAATGAGATCCGTCGAACATGATGGATGTGAATCCGGCTTTAATACACTTGTAGCATCCTTCGTATGTTCCATGATCCAGATGAAGTGCTACAGGAACTGTGATTCCAAGTTCCTCGTCCATAGCCTTAACCATAGCTGCTACGGTCTTGAAACCTGTCATGTACTTACCAGCACCCTCAGATACACCAAGGATTACAGGGCTCTTTAATTCCTGTGCGGTAAGAAGAATGGACTTTGTCCACTCCAGGTTATTGATATTGAACTGACCAACTGCATAGTGGCCTGCTTTTGCTTTTTTCAGCATTTCTGTTGCAGATACTAACATTTGTATTTCCTCCTAATCATAAGTTACCTAGATTATAGTACACTTTTCCCAAAAAATAAAGTTAATTTTTTAACAAAATATTTCAACTCTCTGCTTCAAATTTCGGATGACTACTTCCCGGTGTGCTCCGCCGAATTCACCATCGAGTGTCCACGGTACTTCTTCCTTCGCCGTAATGTGTACGGCATCGGTTTTAAACGAATAAATCAGATCCGAATCATCAATCATATTTGTCAGGCAGGCAAGGATTTCATTCAGCTCAATCGGATTCTTCGGATTTCGGATCAAAGTCACTTCAAACAGACCGTCATCAAGTTTTACATCATTTCCGGTCATTCCCTTAAAGCCCCCGACAGAAACGGAATTGGTAACCATTCCGTATATAAATTCATCCTGAAACACTTTTCCGTCATATTCCACCTGCATACGGAACGATGGAATGTCCCGAAGCTGTTTGACACCCTCCATAATATACGCCACGTGCCCGAAAATATTTTTCAGCTGCTGGGATGTCTTATAGGAAACCTCTGTAAAAAGACCAAACGCTGCTACATAGACAAAGGTATCCGAATTGAAATCTCCGATATCACATGGAAATCTGTTTTGTCCAACCGCACGTTCCGCTGCCTTTAGCATCTCCTTCGGAATTCCAAGAGAATTAGCAAAGTCGTTTGTACTTCCGGCCGGAATATATCCAATCGGAATATGCAGCTTCGCCTGCATCAGCCCGGTCATCACTTCATCAAGTGTTCCGTCACCCCCGCTGCAGACAATACGGTCATATCCCGCACCCTCTTCCACCACCTTGCGCGTCGCATCTGCCTGTGCCTGTGTGGTATAAATTGTCACGTCAAATCCTGCCTTCACCATCATGTCCACAATATCTACAAGATGATTTTTAATCTGTCCTTTTCCTGCATGCGGATTAAAAATAAATAACAGTTTCTGGCTCATACATAGTTTCCCCTTTATATAAGATTTTCCGCAATTGCGGCAAGTTTCCGTAATCTGTGATTCACACCCGATTTTCCGACCGGTGGATCAAGATAAGTTCCCAGTTCCTTTAAAGTTGCCTCGGGATAATCCAGACGTGCCTGTGCAATCTCCGCCAGCGGTTCTGGAATGTTGTCAAACCCTATGGTATCCCGGATCCTCTTGATATCTTCCATTTGTTTCACTGCTGCATTCACCGTTTTGTTGATATTTGCAGTCTCACAGTTTACCTTGCGGTTAACAGAATTGCGCATCTCCTTTAAAATTCTTACATTTTCCAGATTCATCAAAGATACATAAGCTTCCATGACATTCAGCAGATCCACAATCTGTGAACCTTCTTTCAGGTAAACCACCATACGCTCTTTGCGTTCTACAATCTTAGGCTCCGTCTCAAAAAATTCCATCAGTTCTTTCAGTTGCTGTGCCTGTTCAAGCGTATGGCAGACAATTTCAAAATGATAGGATTTATTCGGATCACTGATCGATCCCGCTGCCATAAATGCTCCACGGATAAATGCTCTCTTACAGCATGTCTGCTGCACCAGCATCCCATCCGCTCTCCGGTGATTTATTTTCCGGGACCGGTACGGTTCCTGATCCCAGTGCAGCGTCTGCATGATCTGTAAAACCTCCTGTTTCTCTCCAAATATTTTTTGCAACAGCAGACCATATTTTGTCTGCAGCAAAGAATTTTCGTTGGAAACTACAAGCTTTCCCTCTTCATCCAGCATGCCTTCCAGTTCCAGTATTCCTGCCAGTTCTGCGATCTGGCAATGTCTGCTCCGTCCGAACTGTTTTGCCAGTTCCTCTTTTACTTCACTCGAAAACGACATCCTATTTTCCTCTCAGCGCATCTTTCCCGATATCGCGATGTTCAATTTTCAATCCGTATTCCCGGTTTTTTTTCTGACTCAGACGCTTGTACAATTCATTGGCAAGTGTGACGGAACGATGTTTTCCTCCGGTACATCCGATGGAAATTACCAGCTGATTCTTGCCCTCGGAAATATAGTGTGGAATCAGAAATGTCACCATATCTTCCAGCTTGTTTAAAAAGATCTTTGCCTCATCATATTTCATGACATACTGCTGGATTTCCACATCATTTCCTGTCTTCGGACGAAGTTCTTCCACATAATACGGATTTGGCAGAAACCGCACATCCATGACGATATCAGAATCTGCCGGAATTCCATACTTGAATCCAAAAGAAAGGATAGTAACATACATGCTGTTAAATTCTTCATCCTGTACAAAGATCTTTTCCAGTTCTGTTTTTAATTCTCTCGTAAGCAGACGGCTGGTGTCGATAATATAATCCGCTTCTTTTTTCAGAAATTCCATTTTCTGACGTTCCCGCATGATTCCCTTATCCACACGCTCTCCCTGTGCCAGCGGATGGCTTCTTCGGGTCTCTTTATAGCGTTTTACAAGAACCGTATCCTCTGCATCCAGAAACAGCACTTCATACTGGACATCCTTACTTTTTAAAATTTCCAGCATATCCTGCACTTTATCCAGATTTTCACCGCTCCGCGCATCAATTCCGATCGCCACATTTTTCATCTGCGTATCAAAATTTGTTGCAAAATCCACAAGTTTATCCAGAAGCGGAATCGGAAGATTATCGATACAAAAGAATCCCATATCTTCCATCATTTTCATTGCTGTACTTTTTCCGGCTCCTGACATGCCCGTCACAATTACAAATCTCATCTAGAACTCTCCTATCATTTTCACTTCCGGTTCAAGTGTCACACCAGACTGTTTTTTCACACGTTCCTGTACATCTTTCATCAGCTGCAGAATCTCTGCTGCGGTAGCATTTCCTCTGTTTATCACAAATCCGCAGTGTTTTTCGGAAACCTGGGCATCCCCCACTGCATAGCCTCTCAGCCCGGCATCCATAATCAGTTTTCCTGCAAAATAGCCTTCCGGACGCTTAAACGTACTGCCTGCACTTGGATACTCCAGCGGCTGCTTCTCCACACGTTTTTCCCTGAGTTCTGCCATCTTTGCACGGATCTCCTGCTCCGGTGCCGGCGTCAGGGACAACTCTGCCTCCAGTACCAGAAAATGATTCTTGGGAATGCAGCTGTGCCGGTAGGACAGATCCAGTTCCTCCCGTGAGAGTACCTTTTGCTCACACTCCGGGGTAAGCACTGTCACCTGCCGGATGACATCTTTCATTTCTCCGCCATAGGCACCCGCATTCATGGTCACTGCACCGCCCATGCTTCCCGGAATTCCGGCAGCAAATTCCATGCCGCCCAGACCGGCAGCTGCCGCTTTTGCAGCCACCTGGGAAAGCAGGACACCTGCCTGCGCACGCAGGATATTTCCCTGCACTTCCACCGCATTCATCTGTGCCCCGACTTCAATAACAAGTCCACGGATCCCTTTGTCTCCAACCAGAAGATTACTTCCGTTTCCGATCACGGTCACTGCAAGCCCTTTCTTTTTAGCCAGACCAAGAATTACCGGAAGTTCCTGTTTCTTTGGACACACGTAAAGATCCGCAGGACCTCCCACGCGAAATGTCGTGTGTTTTTTCATCGGTTCCTGCTGATATACGACCAGCTCAGGCAATGCCGCCCTGATTTCTTCAAGCCACTGATCCATTATGCCTCCTTCAGGAAAGCCACATAGCCGTGCAATGCCTCATACAGATCCACTTTGCTGATGATTTCCCATGGTGCATGCATATTCAGTACGGCAACTCCGCTGTCAATAACATTCATGCCATAATTTGCAAGAATATATGCGATGGTTCCGCCGCCGCCCTGATCTACTTTTCCAAGTTCTGATGTCTGGAACGATACATCATTATCATCAAAAATTCTGCGCAGTCTTGCAATATATTCTGCATTTGCATCATTGGAACCTGATTTTCCTCTGGCTCCTGTATATTTGTTCAGGACAAGTCCCTTTCCAAAGTAAGCACAGTTACGTTTTTCCATCACAGACGGATAATTCGGATCAAATGCCGCAGATACATCGGAAGAAAGCACTCTGGAATTATGCAGCGCTCTGCGCACTTTCAATTCGCTGTATTCCCCAAGCAGATTGATGATCTCTGCCACACTGTCCTCAAAGAAATGGGACTGCATGCCGGATGCACCGACACTTCCGATCTCCTCTTTGTCTACCAGAAGACATACGCTGGTATGCTGTGGCTTTTCAATCTCAAGCATTGCCGCAAAAGACGGATAAGCACACACTCTGTCGTCATGTCCGTATCCCATGATCATGCTGCGGTCAAAGCCGTAATCTCTGGCAGCCCCTGCCGGGACAACTTCAATCTCCGCAGACAGAAAATCTTCCTCGTCCACACCGTACTCTTGGGACAGAATATTTAAAATATTTGCCTTTACGCGGTCTTTCATCTCTTTTTTCTCTTTTTCATCATCACTTGCTGCCGGAATACTTCCGACAAGCAGATCAAGGTTTTCTCCTTCGATCACCTTGGATGCCTTTTTCTCCATCTGTTCTCCCGCTAAATGAATCAGCAGATCACTCACGCCAAAAACAGGATCTTCCGGTTTTTCTCCGATATTGACCGTAACCGTTGTGCCGTCTTTTTTACAGATTACACCGTGCAGTGCAAGTGGAAGTGTCACCCACTGGTATTTCTTCACACCTCCATAATAATGCGTATCTAACAGTGCCATCTCCGTATCTTCATATAACGGTACCTGTTTTAAATCCATACGTGGGGAATCAATATGTGCGCCGAGAATGTTCATTCCTTCCTCGATGTCTTTTTCACCGATCACAAACAGAGCGAGACCTTTTCCCATATTATTGGCAACAATGCGGTCTCCGGCTTTTAATTTTGCATTCTGCGCGATCTTTTCACTCAGATCTGCAAATCCGGTTTCCTTTGCCTGCCGGTATAATTCCGCTGCACACTCGCGCTCGGTCTTGCAGGAAGATATAAACTTACGGTATTCTTCCGCAAATGTAAATACATCCTGTCTTTTGGTTCCTTCCGGGTATTTCTCCCACGCATTCTTCTTTTCCATTATTTCTTACATCTCCTCATTTACTCTCGTCTATTCTTCATCATTGCTTTTTGTCATATTTGCCTGGACCCTGCGATACAATTCCTGTGCCGCATTGTAGCCCATCTTCTTCTGTCTGTGGTTGACAGCCGCAGTCTCACAAATAACCGCCAGATTACGTCCCGGGCGGATTGGAAGGGAATGACATACTACCTTATTGCCCAGATATTCGATATATTCTTCTTCCAGTCCCAGGCGGTCATAATCCGCATCTTTCTTCCAGTCTTCCAGTTTGATAACCAGATCGATCTGCTGCTTTTCCTTAACACACTCCACACCATACAGGGTCTTTACATCTATGATGCCAATGCCCCGCAGTTCAATAAAATGCCGGGTCACTTCCGGAGAAGTTCCGATCAGTGTATGTTCATTGATCTTGCGGATTTCCACTACATCATCGGTAACCAGACGGTGACCACGCCGGATCAGTTCCAGAGCCGCCTCGCTCTTTCCGATTCCACTGTCTCCTGTAATCATGAGACCCTCGCCATATACATCGACCAGAACCCCGTGAACGGTAATACAGGGTGCCAGTTCTTCACCCAGTGTATAGATCAGCTCTGCCATGAATTCAGAGGTCGGACGGTCCGTACCAAGAACCGGCACTTCATTTTTCATTGCCTCTTCTAAGAAAATTTCATCCGGCTGCAGATTGCGGCAGAAAATCACACATGGGATATCAAACTTCAGAAACGCATCATAACGGGTTTTCTTTTCCTCATCACTCATCTGCTGGATAAACGTATATTCTACATTTCCGATCACCTGTATTCTCGATTCCTCGAAATGTTCAAAATATCCGGTCAGCTGTAAGGCTGGACGATTCACATCGCTGGAAATAATCTTACATTTTTTCAGATTGATATCCGGCGTAAAATTTTTCAGATTTAAAACCTGTGCAACTTTTGCAACACTAACACTTCCATTTGACATATTCATTTCCCCCTGTGGCTCATATTAAGCAGTACCTGTGCCGGACTGCCTTTTTATAAACAGATTGTACCATGAATCTTCCCATATCACAAGTTGCTAAGCCGGTCCGGAATGCAGGGTATCATATACATTCTGTGCAGCCGCCAGATTCATGCTGTCGGTTTCTGCCAGCTCCTCCACAGATGCATTTTTCATATTTTCCATAGACTGGAATCTCCTCATCAGCGCCTTTCTCCGGGCCGGTCCGATTCCCTCAATGTCATCTAAAATGGAGTGTACCTGTGCCTTGGAACGCAAAGACCGGTGATACTCAATGGCAAACCGGTGTGCTTCATCCTGAATCCGGGTAATCAGTTTAAATCCCTCTCCATGCCGGTCAATCGGAATTTCCACATTGTGGAAATACAGTCCCCTTGTACGGTGATTGTCATCCTTGACCATACCGCAGACCGGAATATCCAGTCCCAGTTCTTCCAGCACCTGCAGACAGATATTTACCTGGCCGCGTCCGCCATCCATCATGATAATATTCGGGAAACGTGTAAAACTGCCGACTTCCTGCGGCATATTTTTTTCTTCCAGTTCTTTCTGTTCCTGCATGCCGTGCGTAAACCGCCGGGTCAGAACCTCATGCATGGAAGCGTAATCATCCGGCCCCGATACCGTACGGAGTTTGAATTTCCGGTAATCGCTCCGCTTTGGCCGTCCTTTTTCGTATACAATCATTGAACCGACGGTTTCAAATCCGTTGATATTGGAAATATCGTAAGCCTCCATACGGTTTAGGTCTTTCATGCCAAGCAGCTGTTCAATCTCTTTTACCGCACCGATTGTGCGGCCTTCTTCCCTCTTGATCTTTTCTTTATCCTGACTAAGAACCAGCTGTGCATTTCTTGCCGCCAGTTCCACCAGTTTTTCTTTCAATCCTTTTTGTGGAATTCTTATCGTCACTTTTCTCCCGCGTTTTGCAGTCAGCCATTCCTCCAGTACCGGAATGTCTTCGATCGCCTCCTGCAACATAATCTCCCGCGGAATAAATGGCGTGCCGGAATAATACTGTTTCACAAAATTTACCAGAATATCTCCCGTGCTTTCTTCCGATCCCACGCGCACATGAAAATGATCCCTTCCGATAATCTTTCCACTGCGGATAAAAAACACCTGAACTACCGCATCCCTGTCATCACTCGCCAGTGCGATGATATCTTTGTCTTCTCCGTCCGTATTCGTGATTTTCTGTTTCTGGGCAATCTGGCTGACACTGTTTAACAGCTCACGGTATTCGATCGCCCGCTCAAACTCCATCTCCTCGGAGGCTTCCTGCATTTTTTCTTTTAATTCACGCAGCACCGGCGCATAATTTCCATTTAAAAATTCCAGTGCTTTGCTGACCTGTTTTCCATAGGTTTCTTTATCCACATATCCCTGACACGGTGCACCGCACTGATGAATATGATAATTCAGGCAGGCACGGTCCAGCCCGATGTCCCGCGGAAGCTTTCGGCTGCAGGTGCGTAGTTTATAAAGTTTATTGATCAGTTCAATCGTATCTTTCACCGCACCTGCACTCGTATACGGTCCAAAATAACGGGACTTGTCTTTTTTCACCTGCCGGGAAAAAAGAACCCGGGGAAAATCCTCCTGCACCGTTACCCGGATATACGGATACGTCTTATCGTCCCGCAGCATGGTATTGTATTTCGGCGTATGTTCCTTGATCAGATTGCACTCAAGCACCAGCGCCTCCAGTTCGGAGTCCGTGATAATATACTCAAAGCGTGCAATATGCTCCACCATCTGTTTTTTCTTGATTCCCTCATCATGGCTGGGCTGAAAATACTGCCGTACCCTTTTGCGCAGACTGACTGCTTTTCCTATATATATGATTGCATCTGTTTTGTCATGCATAATATAAACTCCCGGTTGATCCGGGAGTTTACGCAATTCTTCCTGAAAGTCGAACATGATTTAATCCTCAAACATATCATCACTTACAAATGCGGCTTTGGAATCCTTTTTATCCTTCTCTGTGTCATCCGGCATCAGGGCTTCTTTATCCTCTTCTTGCGGAAGTCCTTTCATTTCGCGGAAAATCTTCATGAATTCCTTGCCGGTAATGGTTTCTTTTTCATACAGGTATTCACTGATATGATCAAGAATTTCACGATTTTCCGTCAGCATCTGCATTGCTTCATTGTAACTGTTATTAATAATAGAAAGCACTTCCTTATCAATCTGTCCTGCCGTGTCTTCTCCGCAGATCAGACCGGCTCTTCCATCCAGATACTGGTTTTCCACCGTAGCAAGACACATCATGCCAAACGTATCTGACATACCGTACATGGTGACCATGGCACGCGCGATCTTCGTTGCATTCTCGATATCGTTTGCTGCGCCGCTGGTTGCGGAATGGAATATAAGCACTTCTGCAGCACGTCCTGCCATAAACGTTGTAATCTTTGCAAGCAGTTCGTCCTTGGTCTCTAAATATTTTTCCTCTTCCGGTGTCTGCAGCGTATATCCCAGTGCCCCCATCGTACGCGGTACGATCGTGATTTTCTGTACCGGCTCCGTATTTTTCTGCAAAGCAGATACCAGCGCATGCCCTACCTCATGGTAGGAGACAATCTTGCGTTCTTTATCACTCATCACGCGGTCTTTTTTCTCTTTTCCACCGACAGCCACAAGTTCAAATGCTTCAAACAGATCGGACTGATTGACAAACTTTCGTCCATTCTTTACCGCATTGATGGCAGCCTCGTTAATCATATTGGCAAGATCCGATCCCACCAGACCGGCAGTAGCCAGTGCCAGTGCATCCAGATCCACCGTTTCATCCATGTGTACATCCTTGGAATGTACTTTTAAAGTTTCCAGACGGCCTTTCAGATCCGGCTTGTCAACAATGATTCGACGGTCAAAACGTCCCGGACGAAGCAGTGCCTTATCCAGAACTTCCGGACGGTTCGTTGCCGCAAGAATTAAAATACCTTTGGATGCATCAAATCCATCCATCTCCGCAAGCAGCTGGTTTAAGGTCTGTTCACGCTCATCATTGCCACCGCCATACCGGCTGTCACGGCTTTTACCGATTGCATCGATCTCATCAATAAAAATAATACACGGTGCCATCTTCTGCGCTTCCTTGAACAGATCACGCACACGGGAAGCACCCACGCCGACGAACATCTCCACAAAATCAGAACCTGCCAGGGAGAAAAACGGAACCTTTGCCTCTCCGGCAACTGCTTTTGCCAGCAATGTCTTACCGGTTCCAGGAGGTCCGACAAGAAGTGCCCCCTTCGGGAGCTTTGCCCCGATATCGCTGTATTTCTTCGGATTGTGCAGAAAATCCACCACTTCCTGCAGGGATTCCTTTGCCTCGTCCTGTCCGGCTACATCTTTAAATGTCACACCGGTTGTTTTCTCCACATATACTTTGGCGGTTGATTTTCCAACCCCCATGGCTCCTCCGCCCATCCGGCGCATCAGGAATCCAAAAAGAATCCAGATCAGTACCAGAGGAATAACAAAGCTTAAAATGTTTACCAGCCATGCCGAAGTATTGTCCGGCACGGATGCCGAAATTTCAATTGCTTTCCCCTCTGATGTCTTTGCACTCTTGAGTGTCGTGATCAGATCCGGATCATTGACAATTCCGGTGTAATATGTTATCTCATATGGTTTTTTATCGTCCACCAGTGTGTAATCCATCTCATAATTGCTGAATTCCACCGTATTGACATTATTCTTTTCCAGCTGTTTTAGGAATTCGGAGTATGTAGTTTCCTTCGAACTCATCTGTGAAAACCGGTTGGCAAAAAATGACAGGAAAAAGAGTGCCACCAGAGTGACCATGATAAATCCCAGGATCATCTGTCCGTTATGGTTGTCTTTCTTTCCTCCGTTGTTGCCACCATTGTTTCCGTTATTACCGTTGTTTCCATTATTTCCGTTATTATAATTATTGCCACCGTTATAGTTTCCGTTGTTATAATTATTCGGCGCCTGATTGTCCATAAGCCCTCCATTTGTATATCTCTTGTAATCAACACCCTTATTATATGTAATAAGAAACGCAAAATCAACATTTTGTTCGAGAACTTTTCCTATCCTTTCTAAACTTTTTATAAAAAAGTGTGGAATATTTTTGTTGTCCGCTGTATAATATTAAACTATGGTAGTTTAGATAAAAACTTAGGAGGAAAATTATGCCTGTAAAATACGTCTTTGTCACTGGCGGTGTCGTATCTGGTCTTGGAAAAGGTATCACTGCTGCATCTTTAGGACGTCTGCTCAAAGCGCGTGGCTACAAAGTCACCATGCAGAAGTTCGATCCATATATCAACATTGATCCGGGAACCATGAACCCGATTCAGCACGGTGAAGTGTTCGTAACGGATGATGGAGCGGAAACCGATCTGGATCTCGGTCACTACGAGCGCTTCATCGACGAAAGTCTGACAAAGAATTCCAATGTGACAACCGGTAAGGTTTACTGGTCCGTTCTGCAGAAAGAACGCCGTGGAGATTATGGCGGAGGAACCGTACAGGTAATCCCGCATATTACCAACGAGATCAAGAGCCGTTTTTACCGTAATTTCACATCCGATGATATGCATATTGCAATTATAGAAGTCGGCGGAACCGTCGGAGATATCGAAAGCCAGCCTTTCCTTGAAGCAATCCGTCAGTTCCAGCACGAAGTGGGACATGAGAATGCGATTCTCTGTCACGTTACCCTGATTCCGTACCTGCGCGCCTCACAGGAATTAAAGACCAAGCCTACCCAGGCAAGTGTCAAGGAACTGCAGGGTATGGGTATCCAGCCGGATATCATCGTCTGCCGTTCCGAGCAGCCGTTAGATCAGGGATTAAAGGACAAGATCGCACTGTTTTGTAATGTCCCGAACACACATGTACTGCAGAATCTGGATGTTGAGTATTTATATGAAGCACCCCTTGCGATGGAAAAAGAAAATCTTGCAAAAATTGCCTGTGAGTGTTTAAATCTTGACTGTCCGGAACCGGATTTAAGTGACTGGAAGTCCATGGTCAATGATCTGCGTCATCCGGACAAGGAAGTCCGGATTGCACTGGTCGGAAAATATACCGCATTACACGATGCTTACATTTCCGTTGTGGAAGCTTTAAAGCACGGTGGTATTCCGGAGCATGCAACCATCGACATCAAATGGGTAGACTCCGAAGAATTAAATGTAGACAATGTAGATGAGGTGCTGGGTGATGTAAACGGTATCCTTGTTCCCGGCGGATTCGGTCTGCGCGGTGTCGAGGGAATGATCCTTGCCGCACGCTATGCCCGCGAGAACAAGATTCCGTACCTTGGTCTCTGCCTCGGCATGCAGGTATCCATCATTGAATTTGCACGTCACGTATGCGGATTCAACGATGCACACAGTATCGAACTTGACCCGAACACAACCCATCCGGTCATTGCACTGATGCCGGATCAGGACGGTGTAGAAGATATCGGCGGTACCTTAAGACTCGGCGCTTATCCTTGTGTACTGGACAAGGATTCCAAAGCATATGAAGTATACGGAACCACTGAGATTTCCGAGCGTCATCGTCATCGTTATGAAGTAAACAATGATTATCGTGCCACTCTTACCGAGCATGGCATGAAACTTTGCGGAACTTCTCCGGACGGAAGAATTGTAGAAATGATCGAACTCCCGGATCACCCATGGTTTATTGCCACACAGGCACATCCGGAATTAAAATCCAGACCAAACCGTCCACATCCACTGTTCCGTGGTTTTGTGGAAGCAGCAACCAAGTGTAAACGATAATGTAATTCCCGGCGGTTTTTCCGCCGGGTTTTCGCTTTATCTGAAAGAGGAGAACTGTCATGCCCAAATCTGTGAATCAAAAGCAAAAGCTGTTATTCCTTCTGGATTATCTGCGTCAGAACACGGACGAAACCCATACCGTCACTACCCCGCAGATCATCGACCATCTCGCGGCAAACGGCATCCGGGCGGAACGTAAAAGCATCTATAACGATATCCAGACGCTTTGTGATTATGGTTATGACATCATCCGGACCGAAGGCGCGCATGCCGGTTACCGCATAGCAGACCGCACGTTTGAACTGCCGGAAGTCAAACTGCTTGTTGACCTGGTACAGTCTTCCAAATTTATTACCACAAAGAAATCACGGCAGCTGATTGGCAAACTGGAACAGCTTGTCAGTAAAAACGATGCGAAAAAACTCCAGCGTCAGGTTGTCGTTGCAGACCGCAACAAAACCAGCAATGAAAAAATCTATTACAGCGTGGATGTCATCCACTCTGCCATTGCAGAAAACCGGCAGATCCGTTTCCACTACTTCGACTGGAATGTCAGAAAAGAAATGCAGCTGCGCAAAGACGGCAGGTTCTATCAGGTCAGCCCCTGGCTTCTTACCTGGGATGACGAAAACTATTATCTTGTTGCCTATGACGCGGATGCCGGGAAAATGAAACATTACCGTGTGGACAAGATGCTTGATCTTTCCGCTGTGAATCAGGCGCGGTGCGGACGGACCGATTACGAACAGATGGATATCGCCTCTTATTCCCGCAAAAATTTCGGCATGTTTGCCGGGGAAGAGACAACCGTACAGCTTCTGTGCGATACTTCCATGACCGGTGTCATCATTGACCGTTTCGGTGCCGGTGTAGCCATGCGCCCCTACGACGATACCCACATTCTCGCGCGGGCACAGGTCGCTGTCAGTCCACAGTTTTTTGGCTGGCTTGCCGGCTTATCCACACATATCCGTGTGATTTCCCCGGATTCCGTTGTCAATGAATACAAAATTTTTCTGCAGGAAATTCTGCGCAGTTATACCGATATGCAATAATCGTTTCCAAAGGAGGAATATACTATGAATTTACCGAAAGATCCTGTCATGCTTCTGTCTGTTGTCAACACACAGCTGCGTGATCATTACCCGACACTTACCGAACTTGCTGCCGCATATATGACAGATGCAGATGCAATTACAGAAACCCTTGCAGCCATCAATTATCATTACGATGAGGGGCAGAATCAGTTTATTTAACAGGCAATCGCCTGATTCACTTCATAAAAGGAGGGGAACTTTTGTATGGCCAGTTGTGATTTTTGTGCATACAATGAATATGATGAAGAGGACGAAGCATACTACTGCTCCGTCAATATGGATGAAGACGACATGGCTCGTTTTGTCCAGAGTAATTACAAAGAATGTCCTTTTTACCGTTCCGGGGACGAATACAAAGTTGTACGGCACCAGATGTAACTATTTTGCCTGACGAAACAGGACGTACCTGCTTCTTATCAAACGGTACGTCCTGTTTCTATGCCTCATCAATCAGCGAACAATATCTTCCTCGGATTCGCGGAACGAATCCATGATTGTCAATATATCTTTTTCGTCCTGTTTATCAAACTCTTCATTGGTACAGGAGGTAAAAGAAGTGTAATACACATAATTAAACAAATCCTCTGCCCCATTTCCATCATAATCTTCCCTTGTCCCCACTTCAGATTTCGGAAGAATTGCATAATAATAGTTGTTTTCAGATGTCTTTTTAAAATCCTCATCAACCTGACCATCCATCTCTCCGATCATTTTACATTTTGCAACTATCATTTTGCCAAGATCTTTGGAATAATCATGATCCGTACCAACTCCATATCCCGGTTTGAACTTTGAATCTGCCACCTTGGATATTTTATATTTCCATGCCCAGTAACCACCTCCATATCCCAGATCATTGGTCGTAAACCTCCGGAATTCTACGGTCGCTCCATGCTTGCTTTTTAATACAACACGTTCTAATAAAACAGCTCCGGGACCACTATTTTCTGAACTGTCATATTCTTCCGTATCAATTGACCACCGTTCTACCGGATAGTCAAATGTAAATTCCGGACAATCAAGCGTTTCTTTTTCCCCGTATTTGGTTGTATATGTTGCCAGTGCGTTTTCGTCATAGGTACATTTCTTCACATACTGTGTCGTTTGATCCGGTAATTTTTCATAATGAAGCTTAAAGTGATAAGGTGCCTTTTCCGCTGAAACAAGTGTCAGTTTCAATTCTGCATCCGACAGTTTGTCCACTATTTTTCCAATTACAGAATTCGCATCTTCATCATCAAATGCAGCTATCTCTATGACCGGATATGCTGCGGATATATCCGCACATTTCTGTTGATTTGGATGAACTACCAAACTTGCCTTTGCCTCAAATCCTGCATAGGCTTCTGCATCTATGATCGCAATTCCATCATACGTTATATCATCAACTTTCTTTTTCAATTCTTCTGGTAAATATTTTTCCACCCCTTTTTTAAGTTTTTCTGTTCCTTTCTTCACCACTTTCGGTATATCCAGCATTTTTAAAATCACTTCCCCCTGCAGTTTGTCCACCAGACTGCAATTTGCCTCGAGTTCAGGTTTTTCTACATGAATATCACTGTTATACAACCGCACGCCTTTATGAACTTCATACCGCACATTGCACTGTGCCGGAAGTTCCATCTGCACATGAATACTTCCATCCATGGAAAACACCAGCTTCAGTTCCATATTTATGGAACAAAGCCCATTGGCAAGCGGCACTTCCACCTCTGCAAGTGAAATACTTTGTTCTGGTGTAGAAACCGTTCCGTCAAAGGAAGAATTGATCTGCATACCTGCTTCTGCATAGGTAAAGTTGGTAGCCCCCTCAAAATCGGTAGACCCATATACTTTAATTTCATCTACATTCAGCTTTGCGTCTATTTCTGCATCATTTGGCATTTTCCAGTTTTTCGGAACCTCATAGCTGATTATTCCATCTTTGGATGTCGCTTCTATCTTAAGAAGATTTTCTTCTTTTCCCTTTTCATTTTCTTCCTGTTCGGTTTTCAACTGAATCGTAAAACCCTTGGATTTTTGTTCTTTTGTGCTCGCAAAAACAACGTTTCTATCAGGATTTTTCTGTATTGCAGCAGATTTCTTCCAGCCGTTGGACACTGCCAGATCATTCAGTGTCACTTTTTTGACATCTGATACCTGTGCAGAAGACACAACATCTTCTGCTTTTACTTCCCGCAAAATATATGTATTTGCGGTACCTGTACGTTTCAGTTTTCCAGCCGTCTGTATCCCGGTGTCAGGATTTTTAAAAACTACAATGGTTCCATTACTCACTTTTTTTCCGGCACTTGCCAAAACTGTTAACTGTGCAGTATCCCGGTCAAAAGCTGTAACCTCTTTGGCAGAAAGCTGCACTACACCCTTTTTATAGGTAACCTTCTCATAATCTTTTTTCAGAAAATCCTCGAAATACAGCACACGCAATTTTTTTAAAACCTGTTTGCACTGTTTGGGTGTCAGCCCCCGGTGCATCTGCTTTTTTGTAAGCAGCTTTTTTTCTTCTGCAAGTAAAATGTACTGTTGATCCGTAACTTTTTTCTCTGTTTGTAAATACATCTGTACTTTTTTCTGCCCGATGACCTTCATTGCCGTCAAAGCAACAAACCGTCCGGATGCATATGTATTTCCGTCAAACGTTTCCTGATCTGCAGACAAAACATCCCACTCCACAGCTGCCTGTATTCTGGAAAAATTTTTATCCTGTTCCGTTACATCCGAAAAATAAGGTGTCTTTTTCTGATTCTGTGTAATCCCATATTCCCCGGTAAGCATTTTGATCCATTCCTCACGGGTAACATCACCCTTCTCGCTTGTTTCCAGGTAACGGTCATCAGCATCCCTTTTTACCTGTTTTTCATGTGCCAACCATCCCGCGCCTGCCAGCACCACGACCAGCAGACACAAAATTCCTATTCCCAGTTTCTTTCTCATAATCTACTCCTTTGTTTCATTTTAGCATTGCGTTTTATAGTGCTTATTGTAATGCATACTTCTTTTTATTTTTGAAATATTATATATACAAACAGGAGGTATTGCATATGGCATTTCAATTAAAATCCAATAAAAAAGAAAGTGAAAATAAAACCATACGTTTTCCCTTGCCATTAGTCGAACAAATAGATAAAGCAATCGAAAATCAAGATGTCACATTTTCCAACTTTGTCATTCAGGCATGTGAATATGCATTGGAAAACATGGAACTTCCCGAAGATTCCATGTCCTAATTTTGCATTACATGGCAAAACACAAAATGTCTCCTTTGGCATTTACGCCGGAGACATTTTGTACTTATCATTCGTGTTTTATACGACTTTAATCTTTATTTTTGCGACAATACCTGACTGATTATATACCTTGATTGTTGTACTCCCCTTTTTCAATGCTTTTACTTTTCCACTTGCGGAAACAGTTGCTACTTTGTTATTGGAACTTTTCCAGATAACCTTTTTATCTTTGCAACTGATAAATGCCGGGGTTAATTGTAATGTTTTTCCGGTCTTTATGTTTGGGCAGATCTGAATGCCTGCATTCTCTGCAGGAATCATTCGAGCAGAAAAAGCATAAGTTCCGCTTCCATTTGGTACAATTCGCAAATAATATGTTCCCACTGCCAAATCGTTGTAATAATTAAAATGGCTTACTTTTATATATCTACAGGATGGTTCATAACTCGGTTCCCCTACTAAGTTATTTTGTTCATTATACAACTCTACATCCATATCACACGCATAATAAGGGGTAAAATGAATTTCAAATTTACCTGGTGTTTTCAATTGAATCTTTAGGACTATTGGTACATTTCTCGTAAATGTAATACTATCAAACTCCCCCAATTTAATGGTCTGTGTTGCCATCTCCGCAATTGTTGTTGCTTTCGCATTCGTTACCGGAACACATGTTAAAGTCAGCACAAGTGCCAACATGATTCCAATAATCTTTTTCCCTTGTTTCTTCATTCTTTTTGTACTCCTTTCTTTTGTACAATCATTATCGCTCATTTCTTTTTCATGTTATCACAACTCTGTTCGTATTGCAATGCATTTTGCATTGCAATTTGCATTTTGTTTTCAGGTAATAAAAAAGGATTCCACAAGTTTCTAAAAACTCATGAAATCCTTTTTTCGGATTAACTATCCAAAGCAAATAAATATTGTGCCATACGTTTTTATACACCAAATAAAGAAATCATTCTGCCCACACATCCATGGATTTCTTTCCATGCTTTCTTCCCCATAGATACAACAGCACACAGGCAACCAGAAGTACAATATCGGCAAAAACCGTTCCCTCAATGCCAAAACCAACATTATATGCAAAACTGTCTCTTGCTGTCGCTGCATTCAGTTTAAATACCGAATACGGTACGTTGATTCCGCTGTTTGGCAGCCCAAAGAGAATGTTCTGTGTGAAATTCCACGCAGTATGTACGGCAAATGCGCACCAGAGACTGTCCATATAATATACCATGAGAGAAAATAAAATTCCCACAAGGAAAATATTCAGGACAGAAAGAATCGTGACCCCATGATTCGCCAGGTGCAATAATGCAAACAACAGCGAATTTCCGACAATTGCAACCACCGGATTTTTATAGCTTCTGCGCAGTTTCTGGTATAAAAATCCTCTGCACAGCAGTTCCTCCGCAGAAGACTGAATAAACACGGTTAAAAACACAACCACAAACCACAGCGGATGAATTGCATCGTAAGTCAATGCGATATCGTGATGCAGCCATGCCACAAGAATACAGACACCATTTAATGCAAATCCCAAACCCAGCCCGAACAACAGGTATTTTCCGTTATTTCCCTGCGGTTTTGTTCCAACCGCCTGCAGGATCGGACGGTTTCTCTTTTTGATCAGAATCCAGAACAGTGCCACTGCCCAGATTCCCAAAAAGATCACATACATCAACGCCGTATTCAAAAATGCGGATTTCTGCAGCTGTGGATGCGCCACAATGGCAATCCCTACCGGAATTCCAAGAATAAAACTTCCCAGAAATTGTCCTAAAACCATGAGAATCACCGTTTCAAGGTAAAGCATCGGAAGCGTATCAACAATTTTGTTTTTCAGCAATTTTTTCTTTTCCATTTGACTGAAACTCCTTTTCTTTTATCTGTTTCCCATTATATCTTTGTACGCTTAATGTTTTACCTGTTGTACCTTAACGCTTCCTTAAACTGCCGTTTAACGGAGCTGGAAGCCTGTTGGTTTTATCCACACTATTTGGTATCTTTATTTCGATGTACCAATTTTGCCTGCCGGTTGATCAGACGTCCGATCAATTCTACAGACTCATCAATTCCATAGCATGCACTGTTGATACACAAATCATAATTCATTGCATCTCCCCAACGTTTGCCGGTAAAGGAATGATAATAGTCCTGATGCTTATGATCCATCTTGCGAACCAGATTGATCGCCTGTTTCAGATCAAGATTCTTCAGTTCCATCATATGACGCACACGAATCGCAAACGGTGCGGTAATATAGATACTGATATGCGGAATATGCTGGCCGGTCAGTACGACATCCGCAGCACGTCCCATAACGATCATATCTTCCTCTTTTGCCAGTTCGCAGATCAAAGCGCTCTGCCGGAAGAATGACGCATCTTTCTTTGACAGACCGTGATAACGTTTAAAATCGCTGACTTTCGTTGCCTCTGATCCAAATTCCTTTGCATCCCTGCGATCAAGAATCTGATTCAGCACAGACTCATCATAGTAATTGATGTGCAGTGCCTCAGCCAGAGCAAATCCGATATCGGTACCTGCACTTCCGTGTGAACGGCTGATACAGATGACCAGATGATCCTTCTCCGAAAAATTCTTGCTCAGAATGGAAGAATTCATATCTGCCAGATCTTTGTCCACAATATCAACCGATCCAAAACTCATCGGCAGATTTGCTATTTCTTCCAGAATATCATTATATTCAATCAAAAGGTCATGACGTGCATCTTTATCCCGGATACTTCTCGCCATGTTTCCGATCAGAGCCAGTTCACTTCGAAGCAGATGTCCCTGCGGATTTGAAACGATAAGCACCGTCAGGTTATCCAGCACGCGTGCCTTTTCCCCAGTAAATGTTTTTCCCAAACCGGAACCGGAAGTCTTATACACTTTTTCATCCAGTTCATAGATTCGGTTCGCCAGCTTTCTGCATTGTTCTTTGTTGTCCATAGCCTTCTACCTCCTATAAAAAGAATACCAGTGTATCAATGATAAATACCGGAATCAAAAACTTCAGGGAACATAACATATAGCCAAAGAACGACGGCATCTTGATACCGTTTTCATCCGAAATGGATTTCACCATAAAGTTCGGTGCATTTCCGATGTATGTGTTGGCTCCCATAAATACCGCACCACAGGAGATTGCCATAAGCATCTTGACCGCAACGGTTCCCACGGTTGTGGCAATACCACTGGTTGCCCCCAGTGTTCCTGCCGTTGTAAGGAATACCAGATAGGTTGGTGTATTGTCCAGGAAACTGGAAAGTGCACCGGTTGCCCAGAACATCTCCAGAGGTTTTGTCAGTCCCAGTTCCGCACCTTTGCTCTTCAAAATCATAAGCGCCGGCTGCATGGTAATAAAAATTCCGATAAACAGTACCGCAACTTCCTCAATGGCACCCCAGGTAAAGTGGTTCTTTGTGCGCACATCGGATTTCGTTGTCTTAAATGACAGAAAAGCTGCAACCAGAATAATAATAATCTCGATCAGTGTCGGCACTGCCAGTCTTACACTCCGGAATACCGGAATACTGATGACGCTTCCGTCTGCATTCTGGAATGCTTTCATTCCCGGAAGAACGCCGCTTAATACAACACCTGCCACAATCATAATCATAAAAATGATGTTGTGCAGACCATTGACTTTAAAAGTAGTCGTTGGCTTGGAAATATCCGGGCGCATGCCAAGTGCAATGTCTCTGCGATATGCACGACGGTCGATAAAATAAAATACGGTCAGGAGAATTACCATATTAAATACCAGTACCGGGAACAGACGTAAACTCCAGGTAAACGGTACACCTCTCATAAATCCCATCAGAAGTGGCGGATCACCGATTGGTGTCAGACATCCACCCATATTGGAAATCAGGAAAATGAAGAAGACCATAATATGACTCTTATTTCTTCTCCAGGAATTCATCTGAATCATCGGCCGCACCAGAAGCATGCTGGCACCAGTTGTACCGATACAGCTTGAAAGCAGTGTTCCGATCGCCAGAAGTCCGGTATTCATACGCGGTGATCCGACAAAATCTCCTTCCAGGTTAATATTTCCGGAAACACAAAACAGACCAAACAGCAAAACAATAAAGGAAAGATAATCATTCACAATACATTCCAGAACTGTTTCTGCAGTCTCGCCTGCGCCGTATTTCGCAGCAAACGGAATAATAAATAAAAGTGACCAGATGAGTACCGCCCAGCCTTTATTTTTGTCCCACCATTCTCCTTTTACCAGCGGGAAAATTGCGATACATAATAAAAGGCCGGCAAACGGTATGCACAGCCAAAGCGGTATGTTACCCATTTTCTTGTACCTCCTTATAATCTCTGTATATTTTACACCTCAGCCCCCAAAAAAGTAACCGCTAATTCGTCAAATAATTAACAAAGTTCCAATCTTCATTTCACTTTTTTTTGTATATTTTCTCCATATAAATAAAGCCTGCATCCACACGGTATATTTTATTTCACAGGCAGCATTTTGTCACAAAATGAAGAGAAGCCTCTCCGTTCCCGGATCGGCTTCTCTTCGAGGAGTTTAGTTATGAAAATGTTTATTAAATAAAAAGGGAATAATGTAAAGGAATGATTTCCGTTTACATTGTCTAGTATATGCAAAAAATGTGTCCATATTATGTCCACTTCAAAAACAAATTCTAAAATCATATTCCAAAAATTTTAGAGACATTTTATATATTTAACAATTTCTTACATAATTCGATCTTGCTGTCATCGGTCAGACTGTTTTCAAATACCACCTGTCCACGTTTCTGCCGGCCGCAAAGCAGATCTTTTTCCTGCAGTCTTCTTTTCATCTCGCGTGCGGTTCCCTCGCCTCCGTCAAAAATTTTCACATTTTCCCCCAGCACCTGCTGAATCTGTTTTCTGGCAAACGGATAATGTGTGCAGCCGAGTACCGCTGCATCCACCTGGTTTTCCCGGTAAGAATACAGCAGATCTTCCAGATATTTATGAAGATCCTCTCCGTCGAGATCTCCCCGCTCAATAAAATCCATCAGCCCCGGACACGGCAGCGGGAGAATTTGTGCTTTCTCTTTGTAGCGCTCCATCAGCACATGAAACTTTTCTTCATGAATTGTCATCGGGGTTGCCATCACAAGGACTTTGGGATGTTCCATGCAAAGTGCCGCCGGTTTCAGTGCCGGTTCAATCCCGACAATCGGAATATACGGATACATCTCGCGCAGTTTCCGGACAGCAGCACTGGTGGCTGTATTGCAGGCAACCACAAGACCTTTTGCCCCCTGGTCAAACAGCTTTCGTGCACATCCGATCGTCAGTTCCCGCACTTTTTCTTTTTCTTTTGTTCCGTATGGTGCATTTTTAGAATCCCCGAAATAAATAAAATCTTCCTCCGGCATAATCCGGATCAGTTCCCGCAGGACACTGATTCCTCCCACTCCGGAGTCAAATACCGCAATTGGGTTTTCTCTTTGTAATTGATATTCCACAGATCTGTTATCCTTTCTTAATTGAAAAAACATGGTTCAGTTGTTATAATAGTAACTAGTAAATAGCAATGGAGAGTGACAACTATGCTGACTGAAAAAAATACTTCCGATAAATATAAATACTGTGAATTTTGCGGACGCACGCTTCCAAAACATTATGAAGGAACGCTATGTCCCACTTGTCAGGAAGCACAGCTTTTCCGGAATGTGCGGGATTATATCCGCGCCAACACTGTAAATGAATATGAAGTTGCAGAACATTTCCATATTCCTCTCCGGCAGATCAAAGAGTGGATTCGGGAAGGACGGATCGAATATCATGAGGTCAACACAGCTTCCACTATCTCCGGCATGCACTGCCAGCGCTGTGGTGCTCCGGTTTCTTTCGGTACCCTGTGTCCGAATTGTCTGAAACTGATGAACACACAGGGCAGATCCGTTGCCCCTGCCATTTCACCGGATTCACGCATGCACTATCTCGATACCCCTTCTGACAAAACGAAATAAGAACTATCCACTCACAGGAAAGGGATGCCGGATTTCGGCACCCCTTTTTCTTACGCCTGTGTACTTCTGCGAATTACTTTTTGTCTGTATTTAAACTCCACTGCTTCCAGATATTTATCATCCGGTTCAAATTTGATCAGCAGTGTCTCGCCTTCCTTTTTCAGAACCATATCATAATATGCAGTATCTTTGTCATGAGAGGTATAATCAATCACCTTGACACCCTCTCTCTCGTATTGTGATACACTGCGATCTCCGGCCGGTGCAATCTGAATTACATCATCCATCGGATAACTTCCCAGTGACTTTCTGCGGTTCTTGTTTAAAACTTTTGCGAAGCGGACTTCCCCGTCAAAATAAGAATACTCAAACTCCTTGGAGTTTCCCATCAGAACAAACCAGACAATTCCGCATACCAGTGCAACCGGTAATGTAATGCCTCTGGTCAGACATGCTGCAAGCAGACTCACTACTGCAAGTACAAGCATCAATGTCCCCACTACTTTTGCTCCCACGGTCTTGCGGACCGGTACTAATACATATACTTCCAATCTTCTATCTCTCCTTCATTTGTAGTAATGTTTATTATACTCCTTCCTGCACTTTTTTTCCACTAGAGAATAATTTTTTCATAAATACAGTGGATTTTTTGTTCCGCAGCCCTTACAATAAGAGATATTATTTTTCGTTTATTTTCGGAGGTGCATATGATACATATTCCAGCAGAAAAACTTGCAGATTTTGAAAAAAACATCCGCCGTGAATGGGTCATGACCAATGGAATCGGCGGATACGCGGGAGGCTCCGTGACCGGTGCCTGCAACCGGACACATCAGGGATATCTGATTGCCAGTCTGCATCCCCCGGTCGAGCGTTACCTGGTCTTTTCCAAAACCAATGAAAAACTGATACAGGGAACCTATATTTACGATCTGGAGACTTCCCAGCACGCCGGAAAAGGACATTCTCCCGTCCGCAGGCAGGGGCAGCGTTTTTTAACAGATTTCTCCTGTGACGGAACCGTCTGCTTTTCCTATGCCGCCGGCGATATCCGCATGGACAAACATCTGGCCCTGCTGCGGGAATCAAACACAGTTGCGATTTCCTATACGATTACAAACCAGGGAGAGGAAGCCGGACTTTCCATCACCCCGCTTATGAATTTCCGGGAGCACAGTGCATCGTCTGCCATTTCTGACCTGCAGTTTACCTGTGAGCCAAACACAGTGGGCGGTTTCACTCTGATCCCGGCTGCTGCACCCGGACTCTGCATCGAGCTTTCCTGCAGTGCCGGCAGACTTTTTCCATGTGAAAACCAATACGACGTGGATATGCAGTACCAGACGGAAGTAGACAACGAAACGGCGGGACTGGATACACATTTTTGCCCATATGATCTGCGTTTTACACTTCCGGCACACAGCAGTACAGAGATTTCCCTGCTTTGCACCGTCCACCCGGTACAGGACACCCCTGTGCTTTCCTGCCCGCAGGCAGATACCGCAGCAATCGAAATCGCACACGTACAGGAATATTATGATTCCTTAAAACAACAGGCGGGATATGGCGATGATGCTTTTGCCAATACGCTTGTCGTGGCAGCAGACCAGTTTCTTGCCCGGCGCGATTCCACCGGACTTATGACAATCCTTGCAGGTCTTCCGTGGTTCACCGACTGGGGCAGAGATACCATGATCGCTTTTTCCGGGCTGACACTGGCCACCCGGCGGTTTTCGGATGCCCGGGAAATTCTTTCGACCTTTGCGCAGTATGTCCATCACGGCATGGTCCCGAATATGTTTCCGGATGACGGGCAGGACCCTCTCTATAACACTGCAGATGCCTCTCTGTGGTATTTTTATGCCGTGGACGCATATTTGAAGGCTACCGGACAACCATCGGATTATGACTATATACAGCGCCGTATTTACCCCGTTCTGCGTGAAATTATTCATGCCTATGCACACGGCACGGATTTTTCCATCTATATGGATGATGACGCCCTCATCCATGCCGGAAGCGGATTGGACCAGGTAACCTGGATGGATGTCCGTGTCGGTGACTGGGTAGCTACCCCGCGTCACGGAAAACCGGTAGAAATCAATGCACTGTGGTACAATGCGCTGTGCGTGACTGCGGAACTGGCAGAACATTTCAAAGAAGATTCCTCTGTTTACCGCCAGCTTGCCACTCGTGTATCTGCTTCCTTCCGAAAAGAATTCTGGAACGAAAAAGACGGATGTCTCTATGACGTCATTGAAGAAAACGGCAAAGATGCAAGCATCCGCCCCAACCAGATCTATGCCGTCAGCCTTCCACATACCATGCTCACGGCAGAACAGGCTCTGCAAGTGGTAAATACCGTAGAGGAAAAGCTGCTTGCCGACCCCGGCATACGCTCCCTCTCTCCGGAACACAAAGACTATCACGGGATCTACTGTGGCTCTCTTCCGAAACGAGATGCCGCTTACCATCAGGGAACCGCATGGGGATTTCTGATGGGCGGCTTTCTGACCGCTTACATGAAAGTCCACCACCACTCTCCGGAAGCAAAAAAACAGGCAATGGCATATCTTGCACCGGTACAGACCCACCTTTTGGAAGAGGGCTGCATTGGTTCCATTTCCGAAATTTTTGACGGTGATGCCCCGCATACCTGCCGTGGTTGCTATGCCCAGGCATGGAGCGTTGGAGAAATTCTGCGCTGCTACACACAGGATATTCAAAAAAATCAAAAATAATGATTTTTTTCTTGACAAGAAGATCTCACTCGGATATAATACTAAATGTTCCGCGTGAGATTTTCAATTAAGAAATCCACTGCAATGCCTAGTTAGCTCAGTTGGTAGAGCAGAGGACTGAAAATCCTCGTGTCTCTGGTTCGATTCCGGAACTAGGCACTATATGCGGGTGTAGTTCAATGGTAGAACACCAGCCTTCCAAGCTGGATACGTGGGTTCGATTCCCATCACCCGCTCTTTTTAAAGAAACCGTTTATCCGGTTTCTTTTTTTATGCTCTTTTTTATGAATATCCTGTCTCATACCACGTAAAAAGGACGGCTGCATCTGCAGTCGTCCTTTTTATCATGTATGGGTAATAAAACTCGCTTAGAAGAGATCTACACTTCCGAAAAACTTGTCATTGATTACATAATATGCCTTGTACTCTTCCGGCTTTACATAAATATTTAATGTCTTAATGCATCCGGCACGATGTCCCTCAGCTACAAACTGTTTCTTTACCTTATCCTCAAGTTCTCCAAGATTTGCAGCATTCTGCTGATACTGAACAATGATTTCGGTCTTTGCCGGCTGTTTTTCTTTCTTTACCTTTGTAGCAGCCTTTGCTTTCGTTGCAGCTTTCTTCACAACAGGCTCTGCCTTCTCAACAACAGCCTTTGTTGTTGCCTTTGCAACCTCTTTTGCCTTCTCTTCTACAACTTCTGCTTTCTTTGCTGCTGCCTCAGCAACATCCCCAACTTTTGATTCTACCTTTTTTGTAGCATCCTTAACCGCATTTTTAACTTCTGTCTTTCCCTCTGGTGTCTTCATCAGCTTCACGTCAGAAACTGCTTTGTTTAACTTCTTCTCCTGCATAACGATTCCTCCTAACCAGAATTATTCACATACTAAAAATTTTTCAATTGCATCAAGTGCTGCTTCTTCATCGGCACCCTCCGTCACAATGTCAACCGACATTCCATCGGATGGATTAAACGCCATAATTCCCATAATGCTCTTTGCATTAATTCTGCGGTTATCGCTCTCCAACATAATATCGCTGTCGAACTGACATGCTACCTGAACAAGTTCTGCGATTGGATTGTCGTGTCCTTCTGACACATTAGAAACGATCACATTTTTCTTACTCATACGCTCTCCCTTTCCAAAACTGTATAACACATTCTCAAATATATCTCACTTATCCGGGAATTGCAATATACGAACTTTATTTCTGTTAAATCTTCACGAATCATCCATAAAACCTTGTCCTTAATTGTTCATTTTTACAATGAAAATTAACGGTCCAAATAAGTAAAGAAAATGTATCCTGCTTTCCGGAACCAGTCATCCGCATCTTTATAACTTTTTGACCTCGTGGAATGGGTCTGCGGATCATAATAATAAATGCTTCCGGAGGTATATCCCGTCAATAATACGGCACTGTCTGTTCCGGTCATTGCAAATACCGGGCTGCCCTTGCTGACATAAAACAGAATCTCCTCTACCGTACAGCCGGATATATCAAGAACAACTGAATCTTTTAATGTATTTTCAATCGCGCTTTTCGGGGTACCTCCATTGTCAATCAGTTCTTTTACACTGAGCCCGTTTCCTCTGTAATTAAGCATGGCACTGACCGCCTGAACCACGGATGATGAACTCTTATCCGCATCGTTTACTTTCAGGCCGCTAAATGCCGTCTGTGCCGATTTACGCGCACGCATCCATACATACTGCTGCTTGGAATCCACCACAACTCCCATATTATTATTGGCGCAGACGATGGCATCCGCGATCTCATCGGTTGCAAGCAGCACATCACCTTTTTTGTACACATAAAAGTATTCCTGCGACTCCTTATTTTTCACGGAAACATCACGCGGATTTTCCAGTAAAACAGATTTGGAAGTCAGCATTTTAATTTTGGATGCATCCGCCCCGTTTTTCATCACAAGCTGGTACTGTGTTTCCTTGCGATCTGTCACGGTTGATCCCACGGTAACTTTTTCTTCCGTGTCTCCCTCCCGGTTCATGATCGCATCGGTTCCTGCAGCCACATAATGTCCGCCGGACTTTTTGATCAGATGAATGGTAATTGTATAATCCTCCACCGAAATGGAACCGATACTTCCCCTGGACGGTTCATACGTCTTTAAGATACTGTGTGAATTTTCGGAAGTATCCATGATGGTTAAATTTTTCATCGGGAAAACTGTATTTCCCGCTGCTGCAACCATCACCTTATCTTTCTTTGCTGCTCCGTAAATAAAATCTTCATCTATAAACCCAAGCGGAAGAATATACTCTCCCTTTTCCGCCTTTATGTCATAGACAGAAGCATTTTTCAAATTCATCAGGTGAATCACATCGCTTTTGTATTCTTTGTCGCTGTCTACCCACGCAAAATACTGATTTGAATCCGATACTTCATAACAGCTTTCTTTCAGATCTTTAACAAGCACTTCCGGGGTCCGCTTGTCCGTATCAATACTGTAAAGTTTCTGGTCCATGATCAGGTAAAACGTTCCCTTCTCATTCACATACATCAACTGTCCCATCTGTGCTTTGAGTATTTCATAAGAAACGTCTGACGGAATAAAAATTTCTTCCTCTATGGTATGTACCAGACCGTCATAATGATATACCGCCGTGCCCACTTCGCCTTCATGATCCCCACGGTTCATATATCCATATACAACAAAATCAATACTTCCCGCTTCATCCACACGGGCAATTTTGATATCATGCTGATCCCAGTTATCCCGCGCATTTATCCCCTCTGCCCCAAGGAAACTGAATACCTGTACAATCTTATTGTTTACACGGTCAAAGCACCAGAGTTCTCCCTGCTGTACAAACGCGATCACATCTCCGGTCTCACTTACAGCATATTCAATATTTTTGTCCCGTATGCCAAGCTGGATCTGATTATTATCCGCAATAAACCGGTTTTCCCCACGGAAAATCTGATTTAAGGTACGTTCAAAATTCAGGACATACATACGGGATTCCGTCATACGCAGACGATAATATTCTTCCACATTATAATACTCGGTTTCCCCGCCGGTTCCTTTGGTGGTCACCACATACCGGAGTGTGATCACATCATAGGAATCGTTGATTTCCTTGAAAGATGCCTCGAGTTCTCCCATCTGCTCCGGTTTTAAATCTGCCCAGGTAATCTGATTTAAGGTACAGCTTAAATCCACATAATTGAGCGTGCTGGTATCACCTGTTGCCGCGTCCATATATTTCGGAATAAATTTATTTGCATCATCCCGGAATGTATATTCATGAAATTGCAGTGCAAAATCCATACATGCCTGGGTATCATCGTTTTGTGTCTGCATCAGCCGGGTGTAATACCGGATCTTATTTTTCCCCGAAGTGAGAATAACAATCAGTTCATATTCTTCCCCTTTTCCGAGAATATTCTGGATTTTCAAATTTGCAGAGATTTCATTATTTTTTTCTTTGATCTCCTGTGCATTTCCCTTTGCAACCAGCCGGGAATTGTCCAGACTCCGGATTTCATAAGCAATCCCGCTGATTTTTTGTCCATATGTATTAATTTTCAGCGGAAGCAGACGTGTATGATCTACCGGCACAATTCCATCCCGCATCTTTGTAACATTCATTTCCGATACGTATCCGTGCAGCTGTGCCACACTGTTATTTCCTTCATAAAACTGGACGATGGGAAGGGTTGCCTCCTTCATCGTCGTTGTCATATCTTTATTATCCTGATTGGTTATGATACTGAAAACAATCAGTGCTGCCAGAAAAAGCCCTGACAGCACCACTGGTTTAATTACTTTCCTGTTCATTTATCTTTTCCTTCTTACTATGGCTGTAATTTCTGCCGTTACATCCATCTCCTGCATCTGCGGTGCCGGCAGCGCCGTTTGCACATTTCCGCGCCAAACAGCACTCCGATCATACTGCAGAGCCACGGATTCTCACATCCCCGTTCCTGTATTTTCATAGTATCTCCGGCAATGGAAGCCGGAACCATTCCGAAATACGATGTTGCCTGCATTTTATCTTCGGTCCGGTCCTCTTTCTTTTTCTGTGCTTCGGACAACTTCCGGTAAATTCCATCAATCTCCATCTGTATCATCAGACGGTCCGGTTCCTCATCATAGATGCGGCTTCCCTCATACTCCAGCTGATCAAGCCTCTGTTCCACCAGCTCCATGATCTCTTTTGTCTCTGCCGGATAATACTGTTTCATTCGTTCCATATCTTTTTCATATTCCATCTCTGTCAGGTACATACTCTGCATCGGATATGTCATATAAAACGGAATCTTTGGGTAAAAATCGTTTGAATAATCCACTTGCATGCTCCATCCTGTCATCATTATAGACTATGCCATGCAACGGTTTTTTGTGCTTATTTTCCTACCATTTTTAAACATATCTGCTCATATTCCGGATAATTTTTGTGCCGCATTTCCGTTTCCAGTATTCCCTGTGTATTCTTATGGAAATGATATAAATTATACACACCTTTACGATAAGCATAATCCTCTCCGTTATCCTGAAAATGATCGTAAGAAGCCTCTCCCGGAGTTGTCAGCAGATACAGTGTACGGTACGGCTTTTCTCCAACATACGCCATTTCTTCATACATCGGTATCATCGTTCCCGCTTTCAGGTACATCGGACACAGATCAATCGGTGCATCCCGCAGGAAATACTTTCCTCCGGTAATTTTCTCTCCGGTCCAGTAATCATACCATTCGCCTTCCGGCAGATACACCATTTTTTTCGTAGCTCCCTGCTCCAATACCGGGGCAACGAGGAGATTTTCTCCTACCAGGAACTCTCCATTGAGGTTATAGGTTTCCGGGTCCTTTGGATAATGCAGAACCAGAGGACGCATAACCGGAAGTCCGGTCTGTTCTCCCTGATAAAACAGATCATACAGATACGGAAGGAAACGATAACGCATCTTTACATATTTTCGATAGATTCCCACCACCTGATCATCAAACTGCCACGGCTCCTGTCTGCGTGTTCCCTGACAGGAATGATTTCGAAACAGCGGAGAAAATACGGCAGCCTCGATCCACCGGGTCAGAAGTTCCGGGGTCGTATCCGCACCGAATCCGCCAATGTCGGTTCCGGCAAAAGCAAATCCGCTCATACCGAGATTGCACAGCTGCGGCACCATCATCTGCAGATGCGACCACAGACTCTGATTATCTCCGGTCCACACTGTCGCATATTTCTGTGTTCCTGCATACGCTGCACGTGTGATAACAAACGGACGCTTATCGGAAAGTTTCTGCAGTCCCTCAAAGGTCGCACGGCTCATATAATGTCCATATACATTGTGCATTTCCGCATGATTTGTCGTACGCTCCTCATCATGAAATACAACATCCTGCGGCAGCTCCCCACGGAAACTTGCCGGCTCATTCATATCATTCCATACACCGTCCACACCGATGTCGACCAGAAACTTATGGTGTTTTCCCCACCAGTCGCGTACTTCACGGCGTCCAAAATCCGGATAATTTGCATCTCCCGGCCAAACCTCATTGACATAGGTAGTTCCCTGTGTATCGGTCGCAAAATATCCGTTCTCTTCGCCTTCTTTACACATAAAATAGTCCGGATCGACTTTGGTTCCCGGATCAATGATCGTTACCGTTTTAAAGCCCTGTTTTTTTATTTCCGCAATCAGATCCCCAGGTTTTCCGTACTTTGCATCATTCCATGTAAACACACGATACCCATCCATATAATCAATGTCAAAATGAATGGCATCACACGGAATATCCAGATCACGGAAATGTTCTGCCACATCACGGATATCTTCTGCGCACTGATAGCCCCAGCGGCTCTGCTGGTATCCAAGCGTCCATCGCTGCGGCAGCGGTGTCCGCCCGGTCAGATATGTATATTCTTCAATCAGATCCGTCAGTTTTTCTCCACCCAGGAAGTACAGATCCAGATTGCCATCATCCGCGCCGTAAAAATAATATTCCGGATTTTCTTTGCCCAGATTGAGATAACTGTGGAACGTATTATCAAAAAACATGCCATATACGTCATTCTTTTTCTTGCAGAAGAGCACCGGAATCGACTTGTACAGCGCATGATAGTCCTCATTGTGTGCCTGTGGAATATCGGAATTCCAGTTCTCATACTCATAATTTTTTTTATTCAGGAATCCGGTCTTATCACCCAGACCGTAAAAATCATCCCCCTCGTCCAGATCAAACATCATCTGTACCGGATAATCATGTGCGCCCAGATTCGACGTATCATGCCCTTCCGACTCCAGAATCTGTTTCATCTGCTCACTGACTTCCCCGCAAACACTTCTGCCCTGCCGGTGTGTCTGGACAAGCGGAGTCCCGTCCGGTCTCGTAATCACCATTGCCAGATTTTTTCCAAACTGCATCCGGATCTTATCGGTTGCAATTACCAGATCTTCTCCTTTTTGCTCTGCCGTCAGTTCTGCCGCAACCGCCTTGTCTCCATCAATGGCCTTAGAATAATGTTCCTTTGTTCTGTAAGGCACAAAAATATTGACAATATCATCCCTTATGGCTTTCACCACCAGTTTTTGCTGTTCATACTGCACACAAATCTCATTTCCATCCTGTCGGAAGGACATAATTTTTCCTGCTGTACTCATTGTTTCCCCTTTCCGTTACTCTGTTGCCTGCGTTGTTGTATCCGGTTCCTGATCGGTAACATAGTCTGAACTGACATATCCTTTTTGTCCGTTATATTCTGCCTGCACCCATCCGTTTTCTTCTCCCAGCAGTGTCAGCTTCGTTCCCGTCACGAGAACGGTAAGAATTTCACTGTCTGTATTCGGCTCTGCACGGAAATTTACGCCATCCGTGCTTGTCCATACACTCTGTCCGTCTTCGTCCAGCGGCTGTTCCGTTACCGGTGGCAGATTGCTGTTGTCTGCCGGCGGTGCATTATTTGTGATTTCCGTTTCCGGTGTCTGGTTTTTCCCTGCATTCCGCCCATGAAGCCATACGATAAGTGATATAATTCCTGCGAGCAGTGCTGCGCAGATTATGGCAAAAATAATTCTGGCAATAATGACGTCTTTTCTGTGACTTGCTTTCATGATCGTTGTCCCTCCCCTTCATCTTCTGTACATATAATTGTGGTTTTCCCTGGATCTACCTTGTCTTTTTCCAAAATCAGTTTTCCAATCTTATCCGCCCGGATGATTCCGCCGGAAGGATTGAGCACACTGTCCACGGTATTTACAATCTGTGCATCCACCGTGGAATACTCAAATGCCAGTGTCGTATTAATCAATTTACAGTTCACCATTTTCAGATTTTCTATATAACACATGCCCTGCAGGCTCTCAATCGTACAGTTGACAAGTGTAAGATTTCTGGCATTCCATCCCAGATACTCTCCCGAAATAAAACTGTCATACACAGTAACATGATTGCTGTTCCAGAATGCATCTTTGGAAAGCATGCGTGCATGATGGATCTCCATGTTTTCCACACCATCAAATGAATAATTTCCAACCAGTTCAAAATGATCCAGCTGCATATTTTTACAATTCATGGCAAAATAATCCCCGTGTGCCTGCACATAGAACAGGTTTACATCGGTACAGTTCCAGAGGGTTTCCTCTGCATTCGGGAAATTTACATTGGTCAGGGTTACTCCCCTGCAACGGCGGAAATTTTTGGGTGCTTCTACAATGGAATCTCTTACCGAAATATCATCGGTATACCATACCCCGGCCCGCGCCATGTCAAACCAGGTACATTCTTTCACATCGACATGTTTGCAATACCAGAGCGGATATTTCCACCGGAACAGACAATTATCCAGATAAAGATTGCTGCTCTCCTTCAACGGGGATTCCCCATCCTCAAACACACTGTCATATATCGCCAGATTTTCAGACTGAAACAGTGCGCGTTCTCCTGTTAATTTCTGCTGACGAAGCACCTGCCGTGCCGTGTCAAATTTATCGTTACTCATTTTTTATTCCTTCTTTTTCAGCTTGTAATGATTGGGTCTGCTAGTTATTTTACCACGAGATCACCGGAACATTCAAGTATGCTACTCTAACAAAAGCTCCTCGACCGTGACAAACGAATATCCCTGTTTCTGCAAGGTATCTATGACCGTAAATGCCGCCTGTACAGATGACGCCGAAGCATCGTGAAGCAGAATAATGTCCCCCGGCTTAGTATCCTTTAGAATTCTCTGAACCACAGTATCCGCATCGGTCGTTGCCCAGTCCCGCGGGTCTACATTCCACAGTACTTCGATCAGATTTACCTGCGCATCCAGTTCCTTCTGCCAGCATCCGTAAGGTGGACGGATATATCCTGCATATTCTCCCGTCACATCATAAATCGCCTTCTGTGTTTTTTCAATCTGCTGCAAAGTGCATGCCGTGCCCACTTCCTTAAAATTAACATGTTTATAAGAATGAACGCCGATCAGATGTCCGTCATCATGAATCCGTCTGACGACATCCGGATACTGTTCCACCTCTTCTCCCAGCAGAAAAAAAGTGGCTTTTACACCACGTTTTTCTAATCCGTCCAGCAATTTCGGCGTATATTCCGGATTCGGTCCGTCATCAAAGGTAATTGCAACTGTTTTCATTTCATCCTCCACTTTCTCCGGCTGCTGTGTCATTGTACTTACAACAGCCGCTGCGTTTCCAATGCTGTATGACAGGAAAAGAAGCAATGCATACCATACACCTCTTTTCCATTGTTTTTTGTCTGTCATTTCATACCACACATATTTCCTGCTTAGTATATCGTATGAATTTAATCATAAAAAATATGTTGTCCTTATTCTGAATCATAAGTTTCTCTGCTGATGCCCTCCCCGAGCATCATCCGCTCTTCATGCTGCAGTTCTTTTTCCCGGATCGCGTGCTCATATCCGGTCAATGCCGCAAACGGAGAAAACTGTGCGGCCCGGTCTTCCGCTGGCATCTGCGGATGCTTTCCCGAAACCGGATGCGGCAGATCTATGATGTCATCATAACGATGCGTATTTTTCAGCCGGTTCATGCCCGATGTCCTCCAATCTGTCCGTTGCGCTGCCGCATGGTTGCCCCTTCTTTGAAATTGGTTCCTTTTAAAATAGCATTTTTCCCATAGCGCTGCTTAATGGAAAGCATGGCTTTCTGCATCTGTTTTTCCTTCTGCAATGCCTGTTTTTGTGCCTTCTGTTCCTCGGTTTCTTCCGTAAAATCAAACAGGCTCATCTGCTCATAAGTCTGTTCTTTTTGCGCCTCCTGCTCTGTGCGTACATGACATGCCGTGACATAGATCCGGCGTATCAAAAGATCGGGATTTATAATTCTGTCATATAATTCCAGTGTCTTTTCTACTACCGTAATGGCAGAAGATGTATGCTTTTGCAAATTTGCCGTCCCATGCGCATGCTTTGGAATCTTTCTTCCGTAACGATCCGTGGTCACTTCCCCGTGGTATCTTTTTGCCCGCGCCGGATCTGTCAGGTTTTCGATATCATAGCCAACCGTCAGCACAATCTGATCCGTCACGAGTCCATGCTCCACCAGATCCAGCACAAGCTGATCGGTCATTTCCCGCACAACAATCCTTGCTTTATCTGCCGGATACGGACACTGCAATACCTGTCCCGATCCGGAACTGTTCGCCTGTGGACGATACGCTTTGATCTGTGCAATCGTGCACGGTTCGTACCCCCAGGCATGATCAATCAAAAGTTCTGCATTCACACCAAACAGTTTGTAAAGCAGATCTTCATTATAATAATCGGTTTCTTTTCCGATGGAGCAGCGCGCCACATCTCCCATGGTATACATTCCGTTTTCTGCCAGTTTCTTCGCATATCCCGGTCCGACACGCCAGAAAGCCGTGATCGGCCGGTAATCCCAAAGCAGTTTACGGTAACTGTTTTCATCCAGCTGTGCAATGCGCACACCGTTTTCATCCGCATCGATGTGCTTTGCCACAATATCCATTGCAATTTTGCACAGATACAGGTTGGTTCCGATCCCTGCAGTGGCCGTGATTCCAATGTGATCCTGCACATCCAGAATGATGGTCTGCGCCAGCTGATAGGCTGTCATTCCATAGGTTTTCAGATAATGTGTCACGTCCATAAACACTTCATCAATCGAATATACATGAATATCTTCCGGCGCCACATATTTCAGATATATATCATAGATCCGCGTACTGTATTCCACATAAAGTGCCATCCGCGGAGGTGCCGCAATGTACGACAATTCCGGCTCACCGGGTGTTCGGCTGCGGTTTACCTGTTTTACTTTCTGAACCACTTCAAAAAGCCTGGCCCTTCCCGGAATCCCATATTTTTTCAGGGATGGAGAAACTGCCAGGCAGATGGTTTTTTCCGTGCGGCTTTCATCCGCCACCACCAGATTGGTGGTCAGCGGGTCGAGTCCACGCTCCACACATTCTACGGATGCATAAAATGATTTCAGATCAATTGCGATATACTGCGGCATACCTTTCCTCTCCCCAAACAGACATTCGTGTATGCTCTCATTATATCAAAATCCGATAAGATTGCAACGCTATTTACATTCGGTCACAAACACTTCACATTTCTCTAAAATCAGCTTATTTTCAGCATTTGTTCGTTTTTTATTTGATAAAAGTACCTTTTTTGCCGGAACTTCCCAATCCAGTTCTATGGTATCTGTTCCAAAATTTGCCGCTACCAGAACCCGGCGCCCCTGCAGGATGCGGTAATATGCCATTACGTGATCCGCATTCTCATATGCCGGCTCAAATTTTCCATAAGTAAACAACTCCCGATATTCCCCAGATTTGCGCAATGCGATAAGTTCCCTGTAATAATGCAGAACCGAATCCGGCTGCCCTTCCTCTTTTTCCACATTGATCACCGGATAATTATCATTGACTTTCAGCCATGGAGTTCCCGAGGTAAAACCCGCCTGCGGCGCATCCTTCCACTGCATCGGTGTCCGTGCATTGTCCCTGCTCATGGCCGAACATACGGCAAGTGCTTCTGCATCCGAAAGTCCGGCCTCACGCGCCATCCTGTACTGGTCTTTGGTACTGATGTCATCGAATTCATCCACACTGTTGAATCTGGCATTCTGCATACCAATCTCCTGCCCCTGATAAATAAACGGAATTCCACGCAGCAGAACACTTACTGTACCAAGCATCTTTGCCCCGTCCGCATTTTGTGCATAATCCGGAAGAAAACGGGAAACGCCGCGCGGCTCATCGTGATTTTCAATGATATTTGCCTCGAACCCGACATTCTGTACCCGCATCTGGGAATCTGTGATTGCTTTTTTCCACGCATCAAAAGAAATTGGTGGCGCATCGTACCATCCGTGTTCCCCGTCACTGAGCATATGGGCGCTGAAATCAAAAATTGTAGAAAAATGTCCATTTTCTCCAATAAAGTCCGGCAGGTCTTCCACCCCAATGTTAAATACTTCCCCTACCGTAAATGCATCCTTTTTGGCAAATGTATGATTCTTTAAATCTTCAAGCAGCTCATCGACACCTTCTACATTTTCGACCATACGCCAGCAGCTTGCCAGTCCATCGTCACCATCCGGCTCCATATCCGGAAATGCCAGATCTTTTTTTATATTGATGATCGCATCAATCCGAAAACCTGCCAGTCCTTTGTCCAGCCACCAGTTGATCATCCGGTAGATTTCTTCCCTCAGTTTCGGATTTTCCCAGTTTAAATCCGGCTGCTCCTTTGCAAACATATGGAAATAATATTTGTCCGATCCCGGTACCGGCTCCCAGCAGTTTCCCCCGAAATAAGAACGGTAATTGCTCGGTGGATTTCCGTTTTTTCCCTTCCGGAAATAAAAATAATCGGCATACGGTCCGTCCGGATCCGCCAGTGCTTTCTGAAACCATTCATGCTTGTCGGAGCAGTGATTGACAACCAGATCCATAATCAGATACATATCTCTCTTTTTTGCCTCTGCAAGCAGCTCGTCGAATTCCTCCATCGTTCCGAATTCTTCAGCGATTGCATAATAGTCCGAAATATCATAGCCCTGATCCACAAACGGGGACTTATAGATTGGAGAAAGCCAGATAATGTCAACTCCCAGCTCCTTTAAATAGTCCAGTTTGGAAATAATGCCCCGCAGGTCACCGATCCCATCTCCGTTTGTATCGCAAAAACTCTTTGGATAAATCTGATATGCCACCTTGTCATGCCACCATTTTTTCTGCATGTCCATGTCCTCCTTCGCCTGTATCTCCATGTCCTTTGACAATTTGTTTTTGTAACATTATACTGTCATTATAGTTTGGAATTTCAAAATTATCTTGCATAATTCTTACTTTTTATAACACAATACTGCTCTCATAAGACAAAGGAGAATTTTCCATGAAACGGTTACAGACACTTGCCCTTGAACAGAAAGAAGATGCCCGTCACGGTGACGCGACCTTCCCCATACAGAAATATATCACTTCTTTAAAGCCGGATTATCCGGTCGTGACAACGCACTGGCACGAAGAGGCCGAATTTACACTCATCACCGAAGGAGATGCCAGCTACCAGATCGACCTTACTTCCTACGCTGTGGAAAAAGACGATCTGATTTTTATCCCGCCTCTGCTGCTGCACTCGGTCTCCCGCGGACAGTCTGCGCTTTACCAGTCCGAAACCTATGTGTTTCACATGAACTTTCTCGGTGGAAATGCGACCGATATCTGCTCCACCCGTTATCTGATGCCACTGACCAATGAAGAACTGTCGGTTCCCTGTCTGATCCGTCCGACCCATCCGGCTTATGTATCTCTGCGCAAAATTTTTGCACAGATCAGTTCTCTCTTTGCAAATCCGGTTGAGGGATACGAACTGGCCATTAAGGCATTACTGCTGCAGGTTATTTTCCTGCTCCTGCAGTACCGTACCCCGGACGGGAAACGATCTGTCGACACCGCAAATGCCTCTGAAAAATTAAAAACCGTACTGGACTATATCCATCTGCACTATGCCGAGCCGCTTACGGTTGCCGGTCTCGCTGCCCAGTGCTATTTCAGCGAATATTACTTTATGCGTTTTTTCAAAAAACACATGAACATGACCGTAGTGGAATACCTCAACAATCTGCGATTGGAAAAGGCTGTAGAACTGTTTGAACAGGGAAACACCTCCATTCTGGAGGTCTCTCTCGCCACAGGATTCCACAACCTTTCCTATTTTCATAAAGTTTTTAAACGGAAATTCCACATGACACCCAGAGAATTTCTGAAAAAACTATTGTCTTTTTAAAAGCCCGTCACAAAAAGCCCGATATTTAATGCGGTGACTACAATTGCAATTGCCCAGAGAACAATTTTAAGTCCGGTACTGTTTGCATACTTTCCCATCACTTTTTGGGACGAGGTAAGATAAATCTGCGTAAAAATAGTGATCGGAAGCTGTACTGCAAGAAGCATCTGAGAATAAATCAATCCCTGAAACGGAGACCGGATCAGCAGAATGATAAGTGCTGCCGGAATCATCGTAATCAAAACACCCTGTCTGGTTTCTTTCGTCGCAATATCATAAGGTTTATTAAAAATTCCGGAAAAAATCGTTCCCCCCGCCATCCCTGCGGTAATACTTGAAGAAAGCCCGGCAAGTAAAAGGGCAATGGCAAAAATCACCGTTGCTCCATTTCCAAGCAGTGGTGTCAGCATATTTCCCGCAGTCGTCAGATCATCCACCTGGTTTTCCCCTCTCTGATAAAACGTCGCCGCCGCCATGAGAATCATGGCGCTGTTAATCGCCCATCCGATGATCATGGAAAACAGCGTATCCTTAAATTCAAATTTCAATTGTCTCTGAATCACCGCTTCTTCTTTCAGATTCCACTTCCGGCTCTGAATGATCTCCGAATGTAAAAACAGATTGTGCGGCATGACAACCGCGCCAAGCACGCTCATGATAACCGGCATCGCATGCGATGGAAATACCGGTTTTACCCATCCTGTGGCGGCAGCTCCCCAGTCAATTTTCACCATACAGATTTCAATTAAAAAGCAAAAACCAATCAGAGAGACAAAAAGCATGATCAGTTTTTCGATCCTTTTATATGCATTGGTAAATTCACAGAACAAGACCACGACAAGGATCAGCATGCTGCCCACTTTAATCGGAATGTGGAACAGCATCTGCAGTGCAATGGCACCCCCTAAAATCTCTGCCATCGCAGTCGCAATGGCAGCGGCTACTGCCGTTGCAAGAATCACATTCTTCAATGTCCTGTTTATGTAACGGCTTGCTGCCTCGGACAGACACAATCCCGTCACAATCCCCAGATGTGCTGCATTGTGCTGTAAAATAATCAGCATAATCGTTGAAAGAGTTACCATCCAGAGCAGGATATATCCATACCCCGATCCGGCTGCAATATTGGATGCCCAGTTTCCCGGATCAATAAACCCGACTGTTACCAGCAGTCCGGGGCCGATAAACTTCAAAATATTTAAATTGTCTTTTTTTTCTTTCCTGTTATTTTTATTCATACATCAGAAATCCTTTCTTTTCATACTATTCACGCAATTAGTTTTAACTAACTGCATAATACACAAACATTGAACTTGTGTCAATGAAACGGCATTTTATTCCCGTTTTTTTATGCATAATTATTATTGACATGCGCACCAATATATCATAGTATTTATTTATGTTAGATATAGTTTTCAATACTACATTAGTTAGTTTTTATTTACACATTGTAAGAAAGGAGATTTTACCATGCAATTAACAATTCGGGAACCCGGAAGCGCCATCACACATTTTATCGGCTGCCTGATGGCTTTGATCGCAGCCTCACCACTTTTAATAAAAGCTCACGGAAATACAACCTATATGCTTGCCATGACCATTTTTGCCACAAGCATGGTTTTATTGTACGCAGCAAGCACCATTTATCACAGTATCTGTCATGTATCTGCTAAGGTACTCCGGAATTTTCAGAAGCTTGATCATATGATGATCTTCGTTCTGATTGCCGGATCTTATACCCCTGTCTGCATGATCATCTTAGGCGGCAGAATTGGATATACCCTTCTGGCTCTTGTATGGGGAATTGCAGTGGCAGGAATCATTGTCAAAGGACTCTGGATCACCTGTCCGAAATGGTTTTCTTCCATCATTTACATTGCCATGGGCTGGACGTGCCTGCCAGTATTTACCCAGCTGTGGACGGGTCTCCCGCATGCCGCATTTGGCTGGCTTTTAGCGGGCGGCATCATCTACACCATCGGTGGTGTAATCTATGCTCTGAAACTTCCGGTATTTAACGCACTTCACAAATACTTCGGCAGCCATGAAATTTTCCATCTGTTCGTGATGGGTGGAAGTGTCTGTCACTTTATCTTTATGTATCATTATGTAATATGATCATTTATTTTCTGTCACGGTTCGCAGGTCTCCCTGCGAACAGTAACTATTTTTCCACTTTTGTGATCTGCTCTGTGGTGCAGTCATAAACATATTCTATTACCGGATCTTCTTCGGAACCGGACAGTTTCTCTGAACTTACTGCAAATGTTATCTTCTTTGCAGTAAATTCTTCCGGAATAATATAGCCATTTTCGTCATCAACATTCTGTGTGAATAACAGTTTATTATTCTTTCCGTTCCGGTCACAGCGATACACATTCATCTTATTCATGTGTGTTCCACCTTCCGGATAGGTCGCATAATAAACTTTACCATCTGCAATCCGTGCTCCGGTAGTATCGGTTCCAAGCTTCTTCACCTTCTGCAGACCTTTGGATGTAATCTGATAAATCCAGGTTGGATACGGGGAAATGTCAGTTGGCATATAAGTTGCCGCAATCACATATTTTCCTGCAGCACTCTGAATATTGAAGTTCTTTTTCAGACACTTCATTTTTTGGGTTTTCATATTGCAGACATATACATTGGAATCTCCGGCGCCCTGTGTCCGGTTGAGATAAATATTATTTCCATATACATTTGCCACATCATAAAACATATCGGATTCTTTATCTACCTTCAGTTTCTGCAATAACTTAACTTTTCCGGTCTTTAAATTTTTCACATAAAGTCTGGTTGTCGCTTTGTTCAAATAAACTTTATTCGTTCCGTTCGACCAGCTCATACGGTAATCTTTTGATAAGGTTCCCTGATACTCTGCTGCCGCCTGGACTGCTGTTCCTGAAAGAACAAAACAGAATACAAAAACGGCACAAATTGTTGTCATTAATCGTTTCATTTTTCGTTTCCTCCTGCTTCTTTTTTGCTACCCCTGTTTTACCATGGTATGCTTTCGGTTTCAAGTGGATTAAGAAAAACGTAAGAATTTTCCATATTTTCACAAAAAACGGCTGATGCCTGCATAAAGCTGTTCAAATTTCATATACTGTTTCTAACAATTATAAAACCGTGAGGAATCTATGTCTTTAAAAACCAATCTGTTCCGTTTTATTTTTATTTCTGTACTGGGTGTTCTTCTCCATTTCACCTATGAATGGTTCGGAGATAACGCTGTCGTCGGGTTATTCTCAGCTGTAAATGAGTCCACCTGGGAGCATTTAAAACTTTTGTTTTTCCCGTTTCTGCTTCTGACCATCCTCGAAGTGCTGCTCCGCGGCAATATGCTTCCGGAACAGTTTCTCCCGGCAAGAGTTCTCGGTATCCTCGCCGGAATGGGCGGGATTGTGGTCGGATTTTATACGCTGCAGGGTGTGCTTGGCCGAAACTACGATGCTTTAAATATCGCTTTGTATTTTGCAGGGGTTCTTCTGTCATTGTTTGTCGAAAACAAACGGTATCGCAAGTCTTCTCTTCTGTCGACGAAAGCCGCAGCCGCTGTCCTGCTGTTGCTTACGGTTGCATTTTTCGTGTTCACCTATTGCCCGCCGGATATTGGATTGTTTTGGGATCCTACAGTCGGCCTTTGATGGTGTAGTGCTACCACAGTCTCGACGGTCTTTTCTTTGGGCAAACAAACCATGTCGCCTGTCTCACCATTGTAAAAGATCGGAAACTTGAATAGTATACTTTTGACCATACGGTCATTTCTACCTCTATCCTGATGTACCTCAATTTCCTTGATGAGGAGCTCATAAAACCGTCTTCTCTCCTCATCTGACATTTTCTCATACAACTTTTCAAAATTCAATAATATGTCATAAACCTGTTGTGAAGAAAGTGCGTCTTGCTTTGCCTTCGCCATCTTTCTTGTCACACCCCGTATGCTCTCCTCTATGCTATTAATCTTGTCATAGAGATTTGCCCAGCGCTCGTTCATATCCTCATACTTGCGTTCATAAAACCTGTCTGACACATCGAGTGCATCCATTTTCTCCTGTAACTTATCCTTTGCTCCTTTCACCTGCCTGAGTTTTAATCTTAGCTGTTCTCTCTCAGCTTCTAGAGTACTGACATCTACTTTTCTGTCAATCTGCTCCATTATCATATCTCTGCAGCCTTCTCCGTTCACAAAGCACTTAACTAACTCATAAACTTCTGTATCAAGTGCTTCTTCATTATAATTTGACTTGAAATCGCATACACCTCCATCATCAAGTATTTTTCTGTTATGGCACCGATAATAAAAGTAAAAATCATAATCTCCGGTATTTTTGTTTTTTCGCTTGGCGGTTGTTCCTGTCATTGGCTCCCCGCAAACGGGACACTTAACAAGCCCCGACAGCAAATGCACATGATCCACAGCATATTTTTTCTTAGTCCTCTTTGCTACCCTCCTACGCTTTGCCTGTGCTAATTCCCATAGTTCCTCGCTAATTATTGCATCATGGAGACCATCAGAAAGCATAAAATCAGTATTCTTAACTCTCTTGAATTCATCTCTGCTCCCCTTCACTTTTTCAGTTTTAAGCCTACCATAGCTTATCTTTCCGGTATAAACTGGATTGTCCAGTACATTTCTTATAAAATGTGCAGTAAAGTAATTGAGATCTCTTTTACGATATTGCTTCTTCTTATATCCATGCTCATTAAGAAATCTAACAATCTCCTCAAGCCCCATGTCTTTATAAACATATTGCTCATAAATTAGCTTTACCGTATCTACAGTATCAGGATCAATTACAATCATCTCATTATCGGAATCAAGCATGTATCCATAGGGTGGGACTCCACCATTCCATTTACCCTCCCTGGCTTTCTGTTTTCTTCCCTCCATAGTCTGCACAAGAATGTTTTCTCTCTCTATCTCCGCAACTGCCGATAGAACCGTTATGGTAAGTTTTCCGGAATCCTTTGAAGAATCTATTCCATCCTCAACACATATCAATTCTACACCGTAGTCCTGTAATAATTGTAAAGAGTTTAGTACATCTGCCGCATTTCTTCCAAATCTTGAAAGTTTGAATACCAGTACATAATCAATATTATCTACTCCGCTTTCAATATCCTCAAGCATTCTTGTAAACTCAGGTCTTCCCGTAACACTTTTTCCGGACTTTCCGGCATCACAGTACTCACCAACAATTTCCATATTCTGATATTCGGCAAACTTAAGGATACGGTCCTTTTGTGCATCAAGGCTGTATCCCTCCACCTGCATATTGGTAGACACCCTTATATAAATATAGCATCTGTCCTTTTTATTTGCTTTTGCAGCCAAAGTGTCATCTCCCTTCTGAAATACTCAGTTAATCTCCTTAAAATGCTTTAATGCCTCTGTAATGTACTTCTCCTTTTCAGGTGTACATTTAGGCACTCTTGCATCTTTCTTTTTACTCTTATTATAGTTTGCTCTTTCAATCAGCCCGTACTTACGCTTTATTTGGGCTATGTTCAGTTGTGAAACACATACACCATGTTTTTCTTTGACATAGCTTTTTATCATAGCGTATGTTGCATGAGCCTCCGACTTCGTGATCCCAATCTTGGAACAATCAAGTGTATACAAAAATGTATTTCCTTTTTTGCTCCCATGAATTCCGTCATAGCTAACTGGAAACTTGAAAGTAATGCTTTTTATTATCCTTCCATCATCACGCTTCTCTGGGAATACATCAATGCGATCAATTAAATTACTGTACATTTCCCGTTTTTCTCCGGGAGTAAGTTTATTGAATACAATTTGGAAGTTAGAGACCAATTCTTTAATCTCATCTTTTACCGCCACGCCCCTCTCCAGCAGCTCGATTTGCTGCTTAATTGCTTCAATTTTCTCATCAAGAAGGCTCATTTCTTCATAAGCCTTCTCGATCTGCTGCTCAATTACTTCACTTTGTTCCAGGTAGTCATCTCGAAAAACATCCAGGTTGTCAAGCGTATTTCCAAGAGTGTTTTTTTCAGCTTCTTTATGATAGTATTGCTTACGCAATGCCTTTAATTTCTCTTCACAAGCAGATAATTCTTTTGTATCAAACGCCTTTTCAATTCGTTTTTCAAAGGATGAAAGCGTCCCTACCCTACCGATCAATTCATAGACAGCTGCATCAACTTTATCCTGATTATATTGGCGGCTAAAATCACATCTGTCGCCTCCCCGTACCATATGCCCACGGCATACGTATCCATAAACCGGCTTGTACATACCACCATGATTTTTGTTTCTGCTCCTGCTCACAATCCTTACCATTCCTTTGCCACAGCAAGGGCATTTTACTAATCCGCTCAGCAAAGACACACGCTCTATGTCCCAGACCTTCTCGTTCTTTTTGCAACCTGCTCTCTTTTTATGAACCTTTTCCCATATTTCAACTGATACAATAGCTTCGTGCTGCCCATCCACTTTCATGATGTCCTGTCCGGTAACGGATCTTTCATTGTAAATGAACCTTCCACTATAAATCGGATTATCAAGTATCGCCTTTACGCTATCGGAACTGAACATTCTTTCCTCGCCTCTAACTATCTTTCGGTATCCGGAAGCATTCAATGCCTTAGCCACACTTATTAAAGATGTCTTATCTTCAGCATATAATTCATATGCCATGCGAACCGCTTTTGCCTCATAAGGTTCAATGACAAGTTTTTTATCAACACTACGATAGCCATAGGGAATAGGACCACCACCCCATCCGCCATTTCGCATCTTCTCTAGTTTGCCCGCCATAAACTGAGCTGTGATATTTTCCTTTTCAATTTCTGCAACTGCGGATAGAATCGTAAGCATCAATTTTCCACTTTGTGTAGCACTATCAATGGATTCATGAACAGAAACAAGGCTGATTCCATAATCCATCAGTAACTGCATATACTTTAAAACATCCGCACTATTCCTGCCAAAACGCGACAACTTAAATACAAGAACACAACTAATATCCTCTTTTTGTTCGACGATATCCGTAATCATAGACTGAAAAGCCAGCCTACCGCTTACACTACCGCCAGAAACTCCGGCATCGCAATATTCTCCTGCAATTTCATATTCACGATACTTGGCATAGTTTCTGAGAGCCTCGATCTGTGCATCCAGACTATACCCTTCCACCTGTGCAGCTGTTGATACTCTTGTATATATGTAGCACTTTTTCATTTTCGCCCAACCTACTATTGTTTAACTATTGATACTATAACATATTTTTCTCTGAGTGACAATATAAAATGCGCCGACTTCTCAGCCGACGCACACCCTATCCCTCTTTATCTCTACCTTTTTCTTTTTCCGACTCAATCTCCTCAAGTAGCTCATCCCCATACTTCTCAATCATCTTTGCCATAAAGCTTGCGAAATTATTCATATTGATTTCCGTCTGCTTGTCAAGAAGTACTTCATCATGATATTCATCCTTAGTTCTCATGTCTGCTCCAGATTATTCAATTTTAAGAATGCTAAGACCGCTCCTTCTATCTTATCCTTCAGGCGTTCATCCATGACTTCGCCAATTCTTCGTTTTAAAAAAATCTTATCCATCGGTCTCATCTGCTCTATCAACGCAATCCCTGATGCGTTATAACCAGTGCAATCATCCTTATCAATAAACACATGATAATCCCGATCAATTCCCTTGAGTTGCTTTGAGAGCGGAATCAAAAAAACTATCGGAGCGTGTAAGTTGTACTCCTCGCTACTTAATACAATGGCCGGGCGATACCCTTGCATCATACAAGTATCATAATTCTCGCCAAATTCAGCCATAACTATATCCCATTTTTTATATGTCACATTCATATCGTTTTATCCTCTACCTTTCGTATATTCCTGCAAAGCCGCAGTAATCTCATTTACTTTCAATTCGTCCTTGATGTGTCCGATTTTCTTGACTACCCGACACTTCTTAACAGCCTTTACCTGCAACGGCTGTGCGTACTCGTCATATCGAAGTCCTATGCAATCAGTTGTTTTAATCAATACATCTTTTGCTTTAAACGCTCTAGTCTCATGTCTATACAGCGGTACCACAAGCACCGACCTTTCCTTTTTTAATAAATCCTCGCTACCTATAACTACGGACGGTATAATGCCGTTCCTGCATCCGGTATCATTACTGCCATAGTTAATAAGAAGGACATCTCCACGGCGGATGGTCAAATGCACATTCTGCTTTGTGTTTTTATTGTTCACTTTTAATTGCTCCTTCCTACAAAGAGCAAGCTTGCCTTTTTCATCGATCAGATCGTAGTTTTATTCTATCAACAAAATGTCCGACCATGTTGATGCAACAAGTCAAGCTTTACTCTTTTTCTTGATGTTTACCGCCTGCTGCCATCTACTTGAAAAATGCCTTTAAAATATCTACTGCCTTAGAAATCTCTGCTGGACGTCTTCCTCGGAACAAGTCCCGAACCTCCGGTATTTTGCTTTCATCATTTCCGGTCAGTAGTGTATCCATGGATACCTCCAATATCTGGGAGACTTTGTAAAGCGTTTTCAAATTCCACTGATAAACTTGCGCCTCCAGACGGGAGTAATGCTCATCCGTTACTCCCATTTGAATTGCCACATCCTTTGACTTCAGATTCTTGTTGAGCCTGATAGTAATAATTCGCTCCGTCACCTCATTATTTTTTTCTTTGTCATATTCCTGTATCTCCATTTTCTTTTCCTTTCCGGTCATCGACCAAAAAGGATCAGGGATGATCAGTCCCCATCTGCCGGCAAATGCGCCATTAACGCAATCCTTAACCAATATGTTGCTGAAGAAACTATCTGTTTCCTCAGCCGGAAACTTTCACCAGAAAATCCCCGACTCAGAAAACACAATCTTCAGAATATCAAGTTTACTCTATTCTTCAGAGGTTCAAAAAATTTTACCTTTGATTTCAGCTTTGAAAACTTTTTTCTTGCAGTCCAGAGAATAAAAAATGCCCCTCTGAAACGCTGAACCACAAGACTCGTGTTTTACACTTATGTCCTGCAATCCATGCGCTTCAGAGAGGCATCCTTTGCGAGTAACTCTTATTTATTTATGCTGCTTTTTCTAAAACCCCTATGACCTTATGGCTGTTCTTCTGTTTGCAGTGTTGTGGTCAAGCTTTTTTGTAACATTTGTGGCTAAATAATTCATTGGATTGTTGCTCGGATAATACCGGAGTTTC